>LAHS01000392.1_pt1 | contig 139163 bp, 116 predicted proteins | sample 329651 | NCBI WGS metagenome assembly LAHS01 (sample SAMN03275699, study PRJNA271635) | activated sludge metagenome | isolation source: sample C-1 Sludge from hydrolytic chamber (first chamber) of Anaerobic...
CAACTATGGTGGCGTTTCATCTTCATCATTTTCATCAAATTCATCATCTTCATCTTATGCTGGCGGAATCATAGGAAATTTTGATGGGTCGACTGCTTCCATAACTTCATGCTACAACTACGGTGACGTTTTAGCATCTTCCTCTTCCTCTTCACATTCATCTTCATACGCAGGCGGAATCACAGGGCATTGTTTGGGAACAGCTTCTATAACGACATGCTTTAACTATGGCGACATTTCATCTTCATGTTCTTCATCTTCATCTTATGCTGGCGGAATCATAGGGTATTGTGAGTATGGGTGGGCTGCTGCTTCCATAACTTCATGCAGCAACTATGGTGGCGTTTCATTGTCTTCATGTTCTTCATCATGTGTAGGCGGAATCATAGGAGTAGAGTATGGAGCCTCTTCTTCCCTTTCTTCATGCTGCAACTACGGCGACGTTTCGTCTTCATGTTCTTCATCATGTGTAGGCGGAATCATAGGAGCAGAGTATGGAGCCTCTTCTTCCCTTTCTTCATGCTGCAACTACGGCGACATTTCATCTTCATGGTCTCCATCTTCATCTTATATAGGCGGAATCATAGGGTATTGTTCGGAATCGGCCTCCATAACTTCATGCAGCAACTATGGTGGCGTTTCATCACCATATAATTATGTAGGCCAAATCATAGGGCATTGGAATGAATCCTTGGCAAATATATCAATTTCCAATTGCTTATTTGTATCTAATAATACAATCCAGATAGTTGGTAGTTCTTACTTTGGCGCAAAATTAGCTATTAGCAATTGCTATGCTTTGATGCCTGGAACCATTACAGAAGCTGGTGTTTCTGCTGTTACTGAAGATCAACTTAATACAAAGTCATTCTATGTAGATACTCTGAAGTGGTCTGAGGATATTTGGGATTTCAGCAATCTAGATGCCGCTAATGGAATCTATCCTTCTCTAAAAGCTTAATAAGAACTAATACTTGTCTCTTTAAAGATTAATCAAATTGGTTTTAATAGTGCGCATTATTCAATCGTCTTCGTTTCGTTAGTGCTTTGAATTTATAAACATGGAGATAATCCAAGCCTTTTTGTTCTATCTTCCTTGAAGTGATGCATGGAGGATTTTTAGGCTGATGGAAAAGGAACTGGGGAAAGATACTATTCTTACTCCATAGAATATAAACTAGCCAGTAAAACATTGGGTGGATTATGATGGAGGGGACGAAAAATGATTGTGCTAAGCAGAAGGAAATAATTCCTTCGCTATTAAGCCACTGACATGCTCACAGATGGGGGGACTTATACACGGGTAACAATAAGTATATTTCCTCCTCCACCTCTTTTTATTTATGTGCTCCTAACATAAATAGTAAACCTATTTACTGAAATATACACAATTCTATGAATGATAGTAATAAAATGAAGTCGGTAAGTATTTAAATTAAGTCTGATTATTCTTAAGTTATCTTACCTATGGCATTCTTTATTGCTTTCAAACATCGTTAATTAAAGACCATATAATATCTTCTTTTTAAAGCATTGATATTGATGCTTTTTTGTTTGCTCTGGTTAAATCTCATCTGACACATGAGTTTTAATAAAACTAGCTAATCGAAAGGAGAGAATCATTTAAATGACAATTAAGAAAAGCGCGTTTTGTCTATTGGCTGTTACTGCTCTAGCTGTTCCTTTAGTAGCCTGTGGAGAAAAGTCTTCTGTTACTAGTCTAGAATCTTCTGTTGTTTCTTCTACTACTTCGTCAGAAGTATCTTCTTCTGATGTAAGTTCATCAGTTAATAAAGTGACTGATGATAAGCCTTTTACTATTACTGATATGTTTGATCAAAACAATCAGAATACCCTAGGTCTATCTAAGCTAACTAATGCTAAGACTGTCCATGTATTTGAGGCTTCTGGTTCTACTAATCATTATGTTAATGGAATAGTAACTACATACTTTAAAGGTAAGTTCTATTGTCAGTGGCAAGCATCTGCTAAAGATGAAGATGCTGAAGATACTTATGTTGCTTATAGCACTAGCGCTGATGGAATCACTTGGGGAGATCCTAAAGTATTAGTACCTACCATTACAGATGGCTATTGTTCATCTGGTGGTTGGGTATCTACTGATAGTACTCTTGTATCTTATATTAACGTCTGGAAGGACAGTACTTCTCCTCGTGGAGGAGAAGCCTATTATGTAGAAAGCACAGACGGTTCTACTTGGTCAGATATGAAACACGTTCTTATGAAGGACGGAAGCAATATGAACGGAATAATAGAACAAGATCCTCATAAGCTTTCAAGTGGACGTCTTATTAATGCTGCTCACTTCCAGCCTGGTCTATTCGCTAATCCTATATATTCAGATGACTCTACCGGTCGTTCTGGTTGGGTTAAAGCCGCTTATACAAACATGGATGTAACAGAAGGCGCTACTAACTCACGTGAAATGGAACCCTCTGAGTTTGTTAACTCAGACGGTGACATAATAATGACCTTCCGTGATCAGAACAGCACGTATTTCCGTTTAGCCTCTATAAGTAGAGATAACGGAGAAACTTGGAGCAAAGCCGTACAGACAGATATGCCTGACTCTAGAGCTAAGCAGAGTGCCGGTAACTTACCTGATGGAACAGCCTATATGGTAGGAGAACCTGTAAACAACAAGCTAAGAATTCCTCTTTGCATAACCTTAAGCAAAGACGGAAAGACTTTCGATCATTCATATGTATTAAGAACACAAGATGAAATACCTGCTCTTAAATATGAAGGAAAGGCTAAAAGACTTGGATATCACTATCCTAAATCTACTGTAATAGGAAACAATCTTTATATCTCATACGCTACTAATAAAGAGTATGTAGATATTACTATTATTCCTATTAGTGATATTTCACTAAATAAGTAAAACTAATAAGCATACTAACTGAAAACTCCTAAGCGGCAAATGCTTAGGAGCTATTTTTATTCAGCTACTTTCTTTTCGTTTCTTTCCGCTATCTCTTTTACCATCTGATCATAAAGCTTCTCATCTATGATGTACTTCTTCTTGATAAGTATGTATTCAGTAATAAAGAGAACTATAGGTACTAAACACATACCACAAGTAAGACCGAATATCTGCCATGAATTAGCAGTAGCTAATAAAGCATTAGCATCATCAATAATATCAGTCGCTGTACCTGCAGCCTTCTCAGCTTCTAAATTAGAAAGACTCTGAGTAATACCATATAGACCAGATATTATAAGGAACAAAGTAAGAAGCCCTTGCTGGAAAGCTGAAGACAGCTTAACCATAAAAGGTCTGACAGAGAAAGAAATAGCTTCATTTCTCACTCCTGTCTTCCATTCATCGTATTCTATGGTGTTAGTAAGCATAATAAGCATGGTTAGGTAGAAGATACCTTGTCCAAAGAAGATAAGGCAGCCAAAGACACATAACACTGCTAAATACAGCCACTTATTATTGTTAAACCAACTAAGTGGCATATTAGCTAGAGCAAAGAAGATGAGATATCCTGCAATCATTAATATAGTAGAGAACTTAGCTAATTGAGCTCTAGTGTACTTCTTAGCTAAAGAAGAGAATATGATCTGTGCTAATAAAGTGCCTACAGCGAATATAACTGTAAATATAGTCATATATGTACCGCTATACCCAAACTTAAAATAGAAGAAGTTAGTACCAAAGGAAGTAAGTAAGGCTGAACCTAAAGAGTACATTAAGACCACTAAGGCCATAACAAGCAACTGCTTGTTATTAAAGATGATCTTAAACATATCCTTTAAAGATACATTCTTTTGATGCTCAGCTTTGTCATCGTCTCTAACTAAGCAGAAAACCATTACCTGACAACCGATAAATACAATAGCTGAGACTATAGCGAATATCCTATATCCCATAATCATATTTCCAGTAGTAAGAGTAGGAACTAATCCACCTACAATAAACTGACCTACAGAAGCAAATATAGCAACAAGCCCAGTTAACTTATCTCTAGCGTCCTTACTTCTTGCTAAATGAGGAATCATAGACCAGTAAGAAACATCGTTCATGGTGTAAGTCATACCCCAGCACAGATAAAAGATACCTAAGTAGGCTACATAACCCCAGCCTGTTAGGCCTGGGGTTATAAACATTCCTACAAGGAATACGGAGTTAACTAGAGATCCTATAAGGATCCAAGGCTTGTACCTTCCAAACTTTGTTCTAGTATTTGTAATGATAGTAGACATCATAGGATCATTAACGGCATCCCAGACTCTACATAAGATGATAATTACAGATAGAGTTACAAACTGAGAAGAAGAAAGACCACATGTATATTGAATAAACGTAAGGAAGTATAAGCTTACTAACGTATAAGTCATATCTCTTCCAACACATCCAATAGAAAAAGACCACTTGCTTCTTTTATCTAAATCACGTGTCATATTGAATTTGCTTCTTTCTATGTAATTTATTCTAACTCTTTTTAAGCGCTTACAAAAGGTCAAATTAGTCATATAATACATATATAAAGAAACAGGAGAATAATATCCATGAAACAAACAGACTGGTATAAGAAAGCCGTCATATACCAAATATATCCTTTATCCTTTTGTGACTCTAATAACGATGGCATAGGGGACATCAACGGCATAACCTCTAAACTTGACCACCTAGTGAAACTAGGTGTCAATACAGTTTGGCTTTCTCCTGTGTATAAGTCCCCTATGCAAGATAATGGATACGACATATCAGACTACAAAGGAATAAACCCTATGTTTGGAACCATGGAAGACTTTTCTAACATGGTTAAAGAGATGCATAAAAGAGGAATTAAGTTAGTAATGGACTTAGTAATGAACCATACATCAGATCAACATGAATGGTTTAAAAGCGCTTGTAGCTCAGTATCTAGTCCTTACCATGACTACTACATATTCAGAAAGGGAAAAGGGAAGAACCCTCCTAATAACTGGACGGGGTTCTTTGGAGAGAAAGCCTGGAAGTACAACAGTGCTACAGATGAATGGTACCTTCATCTTTTTGCCTCTGGTCAACCAGATGTAAATTGGGACAACCCTAAAGTAAGACAAGAGTTTATAGACATTATTAAGTTCTGGTGCGACAAAGGAGTTGACGGCTTTAGAATGGATGTTATTAACATCATATCTAAAGATCAGTCTTTTAAGAATGGAAAAGAGATTCTCTTCTTAAAAGGAGGTAAGTCATATATTAACGGACCTCACCTTCATGAATATCTTCAGCAGATAAATAAAGAAGGACTGAGTAACTACGATACCTTAACTGTAGGAGAAACAGTCTTTTCTTCTTTGGATGATATATATAAACTCACCAATACTGAAAAGCCAGAACTCAATATGGTATTTAACTTCGACCACACTAATGTCGATAACTTCTTCGGTGTTAAGTGGTTCATGAGAAAATTCTCCTTAAGAAGATTCAGAAAGACTTTAGGCTACTACCAAGTAAATTTACAGAATAAGAGGTGGAACTCCTTATTCTATGAGAATCATGACCAGAGAAGATCTGTAGGTAGATTCAATACAGACGATAAAGAATATAGAGTGCAGTCAGCTAAGATGCTAGCCACTTCTATATACTTCCTTAAAGGAACTCCTTTTATATATGAAGGTCAGGAAATAGGAATGACTAATTCAGATATAAAACAGATTAAGGATTATGTTGATGTAGAGACACATAACATATATAAGACCGCTAGAAGCCTTCATATGCCTAAAAGATATATAGAGAAAACCATAAGAAACGGAACAAGAGATAACGCCAGAACTCCTATGCAGTGGAATGATTCTATATACGCTGGTTTCTCTTCAGTAAAGCCTTGGTTAAAAGTAAATGACAACAAGTCATATATCAACGTTGAGATGTCATATGAAGACCAAGACTCTATATTTAACTTCTACAAGAAACTTATAAAAGTACATCAAGAAGAACCTTTAGTAATTAACGGCATATATAAAGACCTATGTAAGCATAATAAGAAAGTATATGCTTACGAAAGAAGAGAAGGAAATGAAAGACTAGTTGCAATCTGCAACTACTCTAAAAAGAACGTTAAGTTCAAGCTTAAAGACTTAGGGACTAACTATAAAGTATTATTAAACAACTATGAAGAATTCGATAATAAAGAACTAAAGCCTTATCAGGGAGTTCTTATTAAGGAAGAGATTAAATAACTTCTAGCTGTATAAGTAATAATGAATCTGGACGTTGTCCAGATTGAAGGTTTTATAGTCCTTAGGAAGAGTAATAGTCTTATATCCTATTAACTTATCGTCATGATAACAGAGATCAGAAGATTTAAGCCCATAAGATAAGATCATGTTGTTATACATGATATCTGAATAGTTAATATGATCATGTCCGCAGAAAGAACCTATGACGTTATAAGCAGAGAAGTAATTAAAGGCTCCTGTGTCTTTATAACCGACACAGCAGTCTTCATTATTCTCTCCCTTGCCTTCATAAGTACCTTTTTTATAACCGTCATAAGCATACTTATATTCATAGATAGGAATATGGTAGAAAGCTAAAGTGGGAGCCTTATCGTTATATTCATCTTGAACCCTCTTAAAATGCTTTAACTGGTCCTCATGAATACAATCGTAATCATTATTCTCGTTATAGTTATTTGAATCTAAGATATAAAGTCTATAAACTACATTACCTTCTTTATCTTTAAGATTAATGAAGTAATTAGTAAGACCAGTTATATCATCATTCTCATAATCCACAAAAACCTTGTTCTTAGAAGAATCAATCTTACGATTGATATAGTAAGGATCTATATCAGCAATAGGCTCAAGATCATGATTACCATAAGTAAAAGCCCATGGAATATTAAAGGAGTCTATATAGTCTATAAAGTCATCTATATCACTAGGAATCTCTTCCCAGAAAGTATCGCCAGTAAGAACAATTAAATCAGGAGAAGAAGCTTCTTCTATCATCCCCTTAAGATGTTCTTTCTCTAAAGTTCTATTGGTGATGTTCTGTCCGTAATGAATATCAGTAAGCCAAAGAATCTTAAAGTCTTCCTTATAGTCCATATCAAGGCTGTACTTTTGAGCCTCAGTAGGATTCTTACCACCACACCCGAACAATAAAGAACCAATAAGCATAGAACTTAAAACCAAAGACAATTTCTGTTTCATACTAGCCTTCTTTTCTAAACAATAGTCTTTTCAGTCTCAACATCGAAGAAATGCATCATAGAAGAATCTAACTTAAGGTAGACCTTAGTATGAGCAGGTACTTCCTTATTAGAAGGAGTCTTAGCGGAGAAAGAAGAATCCGCTAAGTCAAAATGAAGAATAAGCTCAGAGCCTAAAAGCTCAGAGATCTGTACTTCCTTCTCCACATAACCTTTCTCATGCTTCAAGGAAACCATAATGTTCTCGGGTCTAATGCCTAAAGTAACAAACTTCCCATCGTAATCTTTAAGTTTCTCAACAGCAGCAGCATCGACAGGGAAGAAATTACCTTCAATCTGAATACTGCCATCCTTATAAGGAACCTTGAGGAAATTCATAGAAGGAGATCCTATGAATCCCGCAACAAACTTATTATCAGGATGCATATAGATTTCCTTAGGTGTACCAATCTGCTGAATATATCCGTCTTTCATAACGACGATTCTAGTAGCCATAGTCATAGCCTCAGTCTGATCGTGAGTAACATAAATAGTAGTAGCGTTCAATCTTTCATGAAGCTTAATAATCTCTGTTCTCATCTGAACACGAAGCTTAGCATCAAGGTTAGAAAGAGGCTCATCCATTAAGAAGACCTTAGCCTTTCTAACAATTGCTCTTCCTAAGGCGACTCTCTGTCTTTGACCACCAGATAGAGCATTAGGCTTTCTATCTAGATAATCTTCAATCTCGAGTATCTTAGCGGCGTTATGAACTCTTTCATCAATTTCCTTTTTAGGAATATGGTGGAAAGAAACCTTTTGAACAGGAGTCTTTTCAAAATAAGAGATTTTTTCTTCAATACCGACGATCTTTTCTTTCATCTCGATCATTCTGTTATCGAAGTCTTCTTTATACTTCTTGCTATAAGCCTTATAAAGAGGAATATTTTTCTTAAGCTCTTCTTCCTTTGGACCTGAAAGCCCACCTTTTTTAAGCATGGACTCCATCTCTTTAATATCCTTATTTACACGAGCGTTAAGTTTCTTTTGAGACTGAGCGGCATTCTTCATGTACTTCTCAACACGCCTACGATCTTTTCTTAAAGATCTAACCTTAGCATTATCAATAACTAAAACCGGCTGTCCGTTCTCATCCATAACAGGAGAAGGGACTAATCTCATCTTTAAACCGAAAGCCATATTCTTATAAACAGTCATATGAGGATATAGAGCATAAGACTGGAAGACCATTGCTATATCTCTATCCTTAGGGCTCTCATCATTACAGAGTCTGTTATCTATATAAAGCTTACCTGAGGTAATGTCCTCCAGACCCGCTATCATTCTTAAAGTAGTGGTCTTACCACAGCCAGATGGGCCGACGAAAACAATGAACTCTTTATCCTTGATGGATATGTTGAAGTTATGAACAGCTTGAACTCCATTAGGGTATATCTTCGATATGTTTTCTAGTTTAACTTCAGACATTAGGCGTTCCTTCTTTCTTTAATCTATTTGTTGATTACATTAAAAGGTTAGCAAACTTGTAACCTCTTTCATCTTATTCCTTTTTAAGGACTAATGATATGACAAATAAACATTCATACAGGTGTAAAAATGCTTAAAAAAGCCTTATAAACACTAGATTATTTGAATGATACAAATGTATATGACAAATATGCATCACATAAAAAATGTCAAAAAGACTTGTGAGCGCTTTCAAAAATAGTCTATGCTTAGAATCGGAAAGAAGGTACGTTATGAAAAGCTTAACAAAAAAGGTATTAAAGCTCTCACTTAGCACTGTTCTATTATTCGGTTTTACTGCTTGCGCTGCTTCATGTGGTAACGGTTCAAGCACATCAGATTCTATAGAGCTCTGGGCTGGCGGACAATGGACAGGATCCGATCTTGCTAACCTAAAGACATTTATTAGTGAGTACAACACTACTCATGACACTAAGGTCAATGTCACTTCTAAAACAGAATTCGAAAGCTCATTTGCTACAGCCGTTCAGGTTGGAAGACAGCCTGATGTAGTCATCTGGGACCGTTTCAATACTCCTACTTGGGGAAGCCAAGGATTCCTTTATCCTCTTGATAACTTATTAAAAGAAGATAATATCGATTCCTCTATCTTCCAAGAGCAGGCCTACGATGAACTCAACTACGGTAATGTTCAGTACGGCTTACCTCTAGATTTGGATATCTGGGGCATATATGTAAATACAGATATGCTTAACGACTACAATACAAAGAATCCTACTAACCAAGCTGTCATTCCTACTACTTGGGAAGAACTCGAGGATACTGCTAAGAAATTAACAGTAAAAGATTCCTCTGGTAATATCACTACCGCTGGTTATTCCTCTGAGGATATGTATGAGCACTATATCAAGTACTTCATATCCACCGGTGGAAAGTTCATGGATTCTGAAAATAAGTATCCTGATTATACTTCTCAGGAAGCTAAGGACACCTTAACCTTCTTAAGACAGATCTATCAAGATAATGTCTGCACTACTAAGTTGAACTCTAAGGAATCCTTCAAGAACCTTCACTTAGCTATGATCAATCAGCCTGTTTATTATTCTTCATATCTTAAGCAATATGCTCCTGATCTCAACTATAAGTTCATTCCTACCCCTAAATATACTAAGGGCGCTAATGGCAAGAGAGGCGGCATGATCGGCGGATACGGACTCGCCTTACCTAACGCTTTGGAGAAGTATCAGACAGATTCCTGGAAGGCTAAGCAGAAGAAGGCTTGGACTTTCATGAAGAACTGGTTAACTGATTATGATACTCAGCTTCGTTGGTCTGAGATATCTAATACTCTTCCTGCTTTAAAGTCAGTTTATAGTTCTGATTGGGTACAGAACACACAAGTATTAAAAGATGCGGCTTCCTACGCTCCTAACTGCGAATGCCGTCCTTCTTTAGCTGGATTCTATTACATCCAGGTCAACTCATACGATACCAATATGAAGAGCTACATCGAAGCTGATGAAGGAGATGCTAGCTGGTCATTAGACAAGATCGTATCTGTTTTAACAAGCGACTCTAAGAACATCGTCGATACATACAGTAAATAATTATGCTTAATCGCAGATTAAAGAAGAATGTCGAGCTCTTCGCCAAGACCAAAGGGGAAGTAACCGACACTAACGATCTAAAGAACAAGAAAATAAAGAAGCAATCCCTAGTGGCTTACGGCTTTATGGCTCCCTCCATCATCTTGTTTTTGGTCTTTACTGTTATACCTTTCATCTTGGCGTTCGTCTTCTCATTTTGTGATTACAACGGAGTCTCGGCTCCTATATACATAGGAATCGATAACTTCAAGACAGCCTTGAACGATAAGTTCTTCATGTCATCTATAAAGAACGTCTTCGTTTTCGCTGCCTGCTATGTGCCTCTATCTATCGTTTCGTCTCTTATTATCGCTTTCTTAATTTCTAGAGTTAAATTCGCCAATAACTTATTCAGAATCATTTACTACATTCCTTCTCTTACTAGTGGCGCCGCTACAGTATTCGTCTGGAAATCATTATTGGCTAACTCAGCCACTATCGATTTCTTCAACGGAGCTCACGGCTGGATGGGTATGTTAACCATCATCGCCATATCCTTATGGAGCGGTCTAGGCGGAAACATGCTGATGTATCTAGCCGCTATGACAGGCATACCTCCTGAACTATATGAAGCAGCTGATGTCGATGGAGCTAATAAGTTCGAGCAGTTCCTATATATAACAGTTCCTCTGTTAAGACCTTCGACTTATTTCATCTTCACTACTACTCTTATAGGATCCTTCCAATTATTCGATGTCGTCTACTTACTAGGTATCTACGGAAACGATAAGGCCATTACACCAGTCGTTGAAATATACCTGTTCGCTAAGCAATTCAAATACGGCTTAGGTTCGGCTATGTCAGTAATCCTATTTATGATTATTATCCTGGTTACTATCATTACCCAGGCATTTGTAAAGGAGAACAACGGTGAAACGAAATTACACACAAGAATTAAGCGCGCTGTCGCTAACAGAAAACAAAAAGCGCAGTAGAATTTCTGTCTACCAATTAATCCTTATCGTTGTTCTGGCTTTCCTAGGATTATTGATGCTTCTGCCGTTCTGTTGGTCAGTAGTTGCTTCTTTCTCTTCAGCTAGCGATCTAGAAGGTGCCGGTGTCAAATTCTATTACGGTGTCCTCACTATTGATAACTGGGTGAACCTCTTCCAGCAGAACTGGTTCCTCTATATATTCAATACTTTATTTATCGCCTTTGTGGAGATTATATCCTCGCTTCTATTCTGCTCAATGAGTGCTTATATATTCGCTAAGTTCGATTTCTATGGGAAGAGAGTACTCTATCAGATCATGCTTATTTCCATGATGCTTCCTGGCATCATTACTCTTATTCCTCAGTTCCTAGTTGTTTATCACCTTCCTTTCTTAGGCGGAAATGATGCTTTAGGAAATTCAGGTGGTGACTTAGGAGAAATTGGTCCGGGCTTAGTTAACTCTTTGTTCGGCGTCATTCTTCCTAACGCTACAAGTATTTACGGCATTCTGTTCTTAAGGCAGTTCTTCACTAATCTCTCTGATGAAATTGGAGACGCCGCTAGAATCGATGGAGCCAGTGAATGGAAGATCTTCTGGATTTATGTGAAGATGGCCATCCCTGGAATTACTACCTTAGGCTTATTCAGCTTCGTCTCTACTTGGAATTCCTACCTCTGGCCTTCTTTGATCTTATACGATCAGAGCAAATTCACTTTAGGAATAGCCTTGCAGGAGTATCAGTCAACCGCTACTACCGGTGAAATGATGGCGGGTTCACTGCTTTCTATTCTTCCTGTCATAGTCTTATTTATCTTCACTCAGAAATACTTTATGAAACAGACTACCTATACAGGAATCAAGTAAACAAAAAAGGAGATATAGATATGAAAAAAATAGGTTTGTTGATCCTAGCATCCAGTTTGCTGTTCGGACTTAACATATCTTCAGGACTTAACAATAAAGCCTCTGTTCATGTGGTAGAGAACAACAAGACCACTATAAGATGTGCAGATCCTACTACTACCTTAGATGTCCCGTCAGAATTCGGATCTAAAGTAGGAGACCTTACTATCAGCGGTGTTAATTACATCAATTACACTGCCGGATATGTAAAGAACTCTGGCAGCTCTTATTCTTATTATGCTGGTAAGAACATCGATGCTAGCGGAAACGTGGCATTAACTGGTCTATCCACTTTGACTTCCTATATAGGCAATGACTTTGCCACTTCTGAAGACGGCACTTCTGATAACGTCAGAAACCTCTTACCTAGAACTTATAGCAAGTCTAAGATAAAACAGCTCTTCACTGAAAAATACACCGCCGCATATAATGCCGGTGTTGTCTTAGGAGCTAAGATATCAAAGGTAAAGTGCTGGAACAGCAACTACATAGTCCAGGAATTCAGATACGGAGATTCCGATTATTCTTACGATAATTCTAGAGCTAATATCTCCTTGCTTTTATATCAGTACAAGACAGATAAGGCTTATATCGTAAAAGACGGAATAATTGGTGAATTAGCCTCTAATAGCTCCACTATTGGTCAGCCTTTAGCTGATGCAGATACTTATTCAGTAACTCTTCCTGATGAAAACACCAAGAAAGATGTTTACCTCCAGTTATTCGAAAGTGGATTCGTTTATAAAAACGGAACTAACTATATCGGCATGTCAGGATACTTATACGCTGAAGATAGCGGAACATTCACCGCTATCGCTCTTCCTGATGTCCCTGGTGAATACGGTGATGTAAAAGATCACATCATAGTATCTGATTCTAAACAGATTGTCGTTTATGAATACGGTTCTGTTATCTGCGATAAAGGTAACTCCTCTAAGTATTCATATACATTAAGACCTGCCAGAATCTATACATCTGAAACAGATTTCACTATGGTACCTGTCGATCACTTCTACGATGAATGGTCAGACGGTATAGCTTCATTCTCTGGTGATGATGTAGCTACTAAGTTCAAGGAAGTCTTCAATAAGTACTATGAAGCTGGTTTCTTCATCGGCTTTATGGAAGGCTCTTACGATTCTTCTTGGAACGGCGTTACTGCTCAGCAGTTTAAGTGGGGAGACTCCACCGCTAATCCTTGGGATGATGGAAGAGAGCATATAGCTGCTCTTGTTTATAACGAAGATGCTGATACTGCTAATGGAGAACAAGAAGTCGTCCTCTTAAAGGATTCTATGCTAGAAGCCTGGGATAACAACTGGTCCAACTATGGTTCACCTTTATCTGATGCTCAGACTGATTCTTCTGATGGAAAGACTTTATATCAGCAGTTCAAAGGTGGCTTGCTAGTCATGGCTTATGGCGATAGTTCCTTGTCGTTCTTCTTCTCTGATGGAACGGTCGCTGATTACCAGGCCGGAAAAGCCGAGTATACACGTCCTACCTTAGGAGCTTCTACTACAGTTACTACTGTAGATATGACTCCTGAGATCACTATTGCAATAGTTATTCCTTCTGTAGTCGTTGTCGCAGGAATAGTTGTTGTTCTGCTTATGATAAAGAAAAAGCATAAGTCAGTAGAAAGCAAGAAGTAGTATGTATGAATCGATGAAGTGCGAGATCACATGCTTAGAGGAAAAAATCAAAAATCCTAAGCTTAGAAAAATGTTTGATAACTGCTTCTACGATACCCTTAAACACGCGATTACATATCTTCCTAATGGTCAGGTTTATATCCTAACTGGAGATATTCCTGCTATGTGGCTAAGAGATTCTTCTGGGTCAGTCGGTCAATACATACCCTTTGCTAAAGATGATAAAGATATCAAGAAGATGCTTCTCGCGCTTCTTGATAGAGACTACTTCTATATTTCAATAGATCCGTACGCCAACGCTTTCAATAAAGATCCTAACGGTCATGGATTTACTCAAGATGAGGGATTAAGAACTCCTTATACCTGGGAAAGAAAGTTCGAATTAGATTCCTTATGCTATCCTATTCACCTTCAGTACTCGTTATACAAGTCTCTAGGAGACGATAAATCTATACTGACTGACGCTTTTATCAAAGCTAGTCAGACAGTAATAGATGTCTTCTCTAAAGAGCAAAGACACAGCGAGTTATCTGACTACTACCATTATCGCCCGGGTGAAAAAGAAGAGTTCTGCATTCCTAATCATGGGAAAGGCGGAAAGGTCAACTACACGGGAATGATATGGAGCGGATATAGACCTAGTGATGATGCCTGCCATTATGGATACTTCATCCCTGGAAATATGTTCGCTGTAGTAGCCTTAAGAGAACTAGACGAAATGCTTACTTCTATCGGCAAGAACGAACTAGCTGAAAAAGCCAGAGAGTTATGTAAAGAAGTTAAGCACGGTATCGATAAATACGGCATCGTCCATACTGAGGAACACGGAGACATATATGCTTATGAGACTGATGGATTAGGAAACTATCTGTTGATGGATGATCCTAATGTTCCTAGTCTTCTGTCTATGCCGGTCCTAACTTATTCTTCTTCTGATGATCCTATTTACAAGAACACCAGAGAAGCCTGCCTCTCTAAGACTAATCCCTATTATTACAAAGGGAAGTGTCTAGAAGGTGAAGGTTCCCCTCATACTCCATCTAACTACGTCTGGCCTATGGGACTCATTATGCAGGCTTCGACCAGCTCTTCAAAAGAAGAGAGAGAGAGAATCCTAAAGATGCTGTTAGATACTGATGATGGCACCTGCTTAATGCATGAAGGCATCAAGAATGATGATCCTAAGACCTATACGCGTCCTTGGTTCACTTGGTGCAATTCACTATTAGCTACGTTCCTTCTAAACAATAAAGACTTAATCTGAAAGGAGAATGATTATGAAGAAAAAATCAATCTTGGCTTTACTGGCAGCTGGAATTATCTCTCTTACTTCCTGCACCCACACTTCTACTTATGTAGCGGGAACTATCATGTCTAATCCATCTGATGGATTGACCACTAAAGAAAGAGATAATACTAGAGGCCTTGGGCTTACTGATACTATCTGGGGTAGGTTCTACGATAAAGAAGATGAACTTATTTACAATTACTATCCGTATAGGAACGATGAAGCAGAGACAGCCTCTGTCTGGCACTTCACTTCTATGTTCTCTTTGATGAATAGAATGCTTTCACTTAATCCTACTAATAAGACACTTAAGAGCCGTTTAGAAACTTTAACTAACGACTTTGGATATTATCAGGAAAACAGAAGTGATTACACCGTATACGCTGTTAATAGAGGACTAGCCATAAAATCGGTCATGCCTGGTCCTAACACTAACGTCTACGATGATAACGAATGGATCACAAGAGAATACCTTAAGGCTTATGAGACCACTAGCGATGAAGCTTACTTAACAAAAGCTAAGGATGTCGCTAAGTACATAATGACCGGCTGGGATTCAACAATTAATACTTCCACCGGAAAAGAATGGGGAGGTATCTACTGGGGACCTTATTACACCTCCAAGAATACTTGCTCTAATGCTCCGTTTGTCTGGCCTTTAGTAAGACTATATGAACTGACTAATGATTCTTCTTATCTCGATTTTGCTAAGAAGGTCTATTCTTACTCATATAATCACTTCAGAAAGTCTAATGCCTTATATGGCGACCTTATCGGATCAGAAAGAGATTCTGATGGAAACACCATATCAGAAGGAACACTAGATGAGACTGAATATACTTACAATACTGGAACTATGATCAGCGCTGGAGCGGCTTTATATAAGGCCACTAAGGATGTTACTTACCTCAACCAGGCTAAAGAGACTGCTGCTGCCGCCTTTGATGAGTTCGCTAATGGCAAACTCGTCGATGGCGTCTATCAGTTCCCGGTCTCCACTACCTTATGGTTCAACGTCCAGCTCTTCCAAGGATTCTTAGACTTATACATGGAAGATAACACCACTGGTGAATACCTAGATAAGATACAGTCGAGTATAGATTTCTGTTACAACAATTATCTATATGATGGTTCCTTACCTTGCAACTGGGTGTTAGGCTGGTTATACGGAGTAGATAAGGATCAGTATAAGGACGTCATGGATGATGTCGCTAATGCTGAAACTTTCGCTCTTCTGGCTCAATATCAACAATTGAAAGGAAGCGCTGAATAACAATGGAAAAGTCTTTACCGGCATATCAAAGAATTTACAACGAGATTTATGATCAGATTCTCTGCGGCAAATTCAAACCTCATGATCAATTACCTGTCGAAATAGATTTGTGTAAGCAGTACGGTGTAAGCCGTATTACTATCCAGAAATCTTTGAAGATGCTCGAAGATAAGGAAATCATCATCAGAATCATCGGTAAAGGCACATTCGTCGCTGACGCTTCAGATAAAATTCGTATACCGAAGAACCGTTTAATCGGTGTTGTCCTATGCAATATATCAGGCTCATTTGGAACCGAGATGCTTAAATCCATAGAAGCCAACGCTTCCTTAAATGGATACTCTATCATGTTCAAGAACTCAAACTTCTCTAGAGAAATAGAAATAAAAGCCATCAAGGAACTGATGAACCTGAATGTAGCAGGATTGATTCTTCAGCCGACTCATGGTGAAACCACAAACCCTGAGATTATGAATCTCATCTTGTCGAAGAAACCTATAGTCCTCGTCGATAGAAATCTATCCGGTTTATCTTGTTCCTTTGTCGGGTCTGATAACTTGATGGCTACTAAGAGAGTTATGAACTACTTATTCTCTTGCGGTCATAGAAACATCTGTTTCGTCTGCTCCGATCCTCATAATACTTCTTCAACAGAGCAGAGAGTCCAAGCCTTTAAAGAGAGCTTCCAGATCAACGGCTTTCCGTTTAAAGATGATTTCATCTTCTCACAGATCAAATCTTCTTTATCCTTAGTCGATCTTGAAGAGAAGAAGAAGGAAGATATCGAGAATCTGAAGACCTTTATGAAGGCTCATCCAGAAATCACATGCTATTTCGCATTGGAATACACGATATCTACTCTTATTAAGAGAGCCCTTCACGAACTAGGAATCAGAAACGATAAAGTATCAGTCGTCACTTTCGATTATGTCTCAGATCCTCATGTCTTTACCGATACGGCTTATGTTAAGCAGTACGAAGACGAAATCGGTTATCAGGCTGTGAGAATCCTTATCAATAACTTAAATGGTCAAGACGATAGAACTCAGTTATATCTACCTACAGAGTTTGTAAATATGGGGAGTATCCATAATGTCAAAAAGAGTTAAAATTGAACGCAACAAAGACTATGAAAAGAATCAGATCAATGATATTTTCAATATTCTTCATTGTGTAATCAAAGAAGGCATCTATACCAGAGTTAAAAACTTCGATATAGAATACGCTCTTACAAAAGAGCCTGTTCCTTTTGACAAAAAGGACAGTCTTTCGTATCAGAAGATTGAAGAAGGCAAGGCCTGGGGCAAAGAGTTATTCGATTGTGCTTGGTTCCACCTTACTTGTGATTTAAAGGACATTAAAGACAGAGAAGATCTCTTCATCGCCTTTGATATCAACGGCGAAGCCCTTCTTTATTCTAACGACGGCAATCCTCTTAAAGGATTCACTAATGGATCTAGCTGTTTTGATAGAGGATTAGGAAACCCTGGAAAAGAGTACTATCCTTTAAAGGGACTTATTAATAAAGACGGCAAGGTATCTTTGTGGTTTGATGCAGGATATAACGATCTTTTTGGTAACATTCAAGAGGACGGGAAGATTAAGTTTGCCTATGTCGGAAGAAAGAACTATGAGAATGAAGATATATTCAACGACGCAAATGTCTTACTGACTTTGCTTCAGTCGATAGATAACACCAGTATTTTCTATAAGCCTTTGTTAAAAGGCCTTATTGAAGTAAGAGATTTGTATTGGTACGACTCTAAAGATAAGTATGTAAAAGCTAAGGCTATTACTAAAGAACTTCTTTCGATTAAATCCAATTCAGAATTTAAGGCTATATGTGTAGGACATGCCCATCTTGATTTGGCTTGGTTATGGCCTTTAAGAGAATCACATAGAAAAGCCTTAAGAACATTCACTAATGTCCTTTATCTTTTTAAGAAGAATCCTAAGTTCCACTTTGTGGTATCTCAGCCTCAACAGCTTCTGTGGGTAAAAAACGAGTCTCCTTATATTTTCAATCAATTAGTAAAGTATGAAAAAGAAGGAAGACTTGAATTAGTAGGTGGATCCTTTATAGAAATGGATACTAACCTAATTTCAGAAGAAGAGATGGCAAGACAGATGCTATATGGTCAGAAGTTCCTTAAAGAGAACTTCGGACACTATACAGATATACTCTGGCTCCCTGATACATTCGGATACTCTGGTGCTATACCTCAGGTGATGAAGTTAGGTGGTCAGGATAAGTTTGTAACTACTAAGATTTCTTGGAACACTGTAAATAAGTTCCCTTATCATAACTTCTATTGGGAAGGAATAGATGGATCTAAAGTCCTTACTCATCTCCCTCCTGAAGGAACCTATAATTCAGGAGCTTCTCCTTTATCTTTGATCAATATGGAGAAGAACATCGCTCCTATTGATGCTATTAAGACAGGGCTTATTGTTTATGGCATCGGCGATGGCGGTGGTGGTCCTGGAGATGAACACGTAAACAACATAGATAGGGAAGAATCCTTAATGTGTCTTCCTCACGCTGAATACGGGACAGCTGAAGACTTATTTGATGAACTAGAAAAAGCCTCTTCTTTACTTAAGACTCATAAGGGTGAGCTCTATTTAGAAAACCATCAAGGCACTTATACTTCTCAAAGTGAAATGAAGAGATATAACCGTTTACTCAGCTACAAGATAAAGACTATCGAATGGTATCTGAAGAATATAGATAACACAACATACGACGATGAATTAAAAGACCTTTATCAAAGAGTACTGCTTCTTGAATTCCACGATATTCTTCCTGGATCCGCTATTCAAAGAGTATATAAAGAAGCCCAGAAGGAATATGAAGATATCGATAATCAACTAGATGAAATCATGTCTTCAAGCTTAGAAGGGTATTCTAAAGAATACGCTCATGGAGATTATGTAATTAACTCATTAACGTATAACGTTCACAAGGTATTTAAAGAAGGCAATTCGTACTATTCTATGGAATTGCCTAGTCAATCCTTCTCATCTGACTATTTAGAGAATAAATACGAAGGTGAAATCAAAGACTCTAATATCGATACTAAGAATTTCACTATAGCCTTCAACAAGGAAGACGGATATATACAGTCCATCTTCGATAAGAGAGCTAATAAAGAAGTCCTTAATGGTCACGGCGACAAGCTTTTGGTCTATAGAGATCACGGTGATGCCTGGAACATCATGGATAGTTATAGGAACCAAGAGCCTGCTCTTATGAAGCTAGATAAGAGAGTCATCTCTAAATACGGAAAGATAATCGAAGTTAAATCTACTTATTCCTTTAAGGAAAGCCAAGTAGAGGAAACCATGATTATCGATGATGATTCTCCTCGTATAGATTTCTTAATGGACATCGATTGGAAGAATCTTGGTTATATGCTCAGAACTGATTTCGATATAGCGGTTAAGTCTAAAGAGGCTACTTGCGATATTCAATTCGGAACTATCAAAAGAAAGAGAACTGAGAACGACTCTGTAGAGAAAGCTCAGTTTGAGGTCTGTGCTCAAAACTTCATCGATGTTTCTGAGAAGAAATACGGCGTTAGCCTTATTAACAACGCTAAAGACGGTTACTACATCAAAGGTACTCATCTTGAACTAGCGTTATTAAGATCTACTAATCATCCTTGTGTAAATGGAGATATCGGACATACTTCCTGCTCTTATTCGTTATTCATGCACAATTGTCCTTATTCTGATTCTAAAGCAGATAAGGAAGCGTATATTTTCAACTCTGTATTCTTGGTCTCTTCTAAAATGCCTCATTTCAGTCCTTGTTTCTTATATGTTAACGAGGATGTTGAATATTCTTGCTTCAAGTCTCCTTATAGCGGAAAAGAAGGCGCAATTCTCCGACTATATGAAAGAAGCGGGAAGAGGACGGACATGAGGTTAGAGTACGACCACAATAGGTTCAATAAGCTTACTGAGGTCAATATTCTAGAAGACAAAGTGAAAGACTTGGATTCAGACTCTATTGAATTTGGGCCCTTCCAAATCAAAACTTTATGGCTTCACCAACTGTAAAGGCAATTCTTGCTGCTATTGCTGAAGAGAAGGCTAACGTATACGGTATCTGTGATTTTAAAGACGGAGTGAGCGAGGAACTGGAGATTCATCATCATCCAGAAATCACAAATATCTACTCTCTCAGCAAGAACATAATATCTCTAGCAATAGGGATACTAATTGATAGGCACCTTCTTTCTCTGGATAGGAAAGTCGGCTCTATCTTTTATGAAGAATACGGTAACTTATCCCAATCGTATTCAGGCGTTTCTGTCTTTGATCTTCTTACCCAGACAACAGGAATCTCTCAGGGTTTCCTGGATGTGGATAGAGAGGATCCGTCATCTTTCCCTACTAAAGACTACCTGAGAATAGTCTTTAAAAAGGGACTAACATTTCCGCCAGGGAAGAAGTTCGTCTATAGTGATTCGAACTATTATGTCCTGAGCAGAATTGTTTCAAAAATCGCTCATGTTTCCTCATCTGATTTTATCAGTAGAGAAATATTCTCTCCTTTAGGTATCACGGATTATAACTTTATCAATGACCCTATGGGAAACTCAATGGGCGGAACAGGCATAATGCTTACTCCTTATGAAGAAAACCTTATTGGCCGGCTCTTCTTGAGCGAAGGGAAGTTTAATTCAAAAAGGATCGTAAGCGAAGATTACGTTCACATCGCTACGTCAAAATTGGTAAAGACTGAAAAAGACACCTTTTATGGGCTGTCAATTTGGTCGAAGCCAAGTACTGACTTCTTTTACGGAAATGGTATGGACGGTCAGATGATGTTAGTCGACAAAAAGAACAATGAAGTAGTTACTTATCTTTCTTCCGAGCCCTCTATTAAAGCTTGGAAAATAGAGCAAGCCATGCTTCATTTTCTGCTTAAGTAAACGTTACTGAAATCTATTATTACCGTTGAAATCCTTGTGTTTCAAGGAAAGCAAATATAACGAAAGGAGAAATTTATGAAACAATCTAAAAAGTTTGTTTGCTTATTATCCGTCGTCGCTGCTGGTTTAACTATGGTTTCTTGTGGAAATAGTTCTGTCGTCGGCTCTTCTGTAAAGCCTTCTTCAACTACTTCATCACCTATATCTTCTACTGTCGTTTCGTCTACCACTCCTTCTTCTACTGCTCCTTCATCTGTTGCCTCTTCTGAGATTGCCTTAGATACTGCAACTGCTTGGGGATATCTCGCTTTTGATGAATCAAATCCTGATATTACCTTCACCAATTGGGTAGAGAAAGGAACTTGGACTGCTTCTGATAATGGAATTCATCTTGCTGGTGCTGGTTCGGTCACTAATAAAGTAAAGGTTGCAAATGATAAACCTTATCTTTACATCACCGCTGGATCTTATGCCGCTACTAAAGCCCCTACCTTGAAAGTAACTTTCGCTGGAACTGCTGTTAAAGCTGTTGGTTATACCACTGACGCCATCACTCTTCCTATCGGAGTAAAGACCGTTTATGGTTATAACTATGATTTATCTGCCTACAAAGGACAGACTGGCTTAATTGTTGTCTCTCAAGACAACGCTGCTGCTGATGACTTCCAGCTCACCAAGATTGAATTCAAGGATAATGATGCTGGATTCAACGCTGATACTTCAACCTTAACTGAATGGCTTGAAAAGGACGATATCGTCGCTGATTGGCCTATCGCTGGTAACTACAGATCAGGCGTCGGCGAGGGTTATGATATTAACTCTTATGATAATGAAGTCGTTTCTTCAGTCTCTAAGTATATAAAGATTGATAACGACAATCCTATCATGAAACTCAAGTTCAGAATGTTCAGAGGCCAGGATGGAAGCAACGATGAGGAAAGCGGATATCGTAAGTCCATCTTAGGTGTCAGAGTAAATGGTGTCGCTGTCCCTGCTTATGCTTATGATGGCGCTAACTATGTCCATTCTGATACTGATGCTGGAACCTATTACTTCTTCGATATGTCTGCTTATAAAGGCAAGACTGTAAACGTCTATATCGGCAACGATGCCTATAAGACCACTGGACATATGGTTCTCCAGGGAATCAAGTTCGAAGCTGCTTTACCTGCTAGTACCACTAAAGCCTCTTATACTGGTGCTGAAATGGCCACTGAGTGGGTCAATATCAACGCTGCTGCTGAAGGCGATTATCTCTCCTATAATTCTTATGATGCATGGGGTTCAACCGCTAAGGCTATCGCTGTTACTGCTAATAACGATAAGATGACTGTCACTTATCATTCTGCTGCTGCTTACTTAGAAGATAATGGTCATAAGTCTGATATTCAAGCCCATGATGGCAACATTAATCCTGATTATCAGGTCAAGGCTAACTATGCCACTATTCCTTATATCGGTGGAACTGCTACTAAGGTTGAGGATACTTACTATGAAGTCGATATCACTAAGTCCGCTGATGTCACTGCTAGCTACGATCTCTCCGCTTATGTCGGCAAGACTATCTTCGTTCAGATCATTCAGCAGAACGACTGGAATGAACACGCTCTTATCACTTCTGTCGCCTTTGCTGCTATTGCTTAATTAGAAACGATTCTGCTAATCTAGAACTGCTATGGGTAGACATTTACCCATAGCGGTCTTTTTCAAAAACATTATGAAAATAGTGAAATTAAAGCCCGCTTGCAAAGATTATATTTGGGGCGGAACCAAACTGAAAGAAGCAGGTAAAGAGGCTCCTTTCAACAATATCGCTGAATGCTGGGAACTATCCTTCCATCCTGATGGGCCTACTATCATCGACTCAGGGGAGAATAAAGGAAAGCTTCTATCTAGCGTAGCGACAAAAGAAGATATAGGTGAATACGTATCTTCCTTTGAATTCTTTCCGGTGCTTATTAAACTTATAGATGCTAAGTCCAACCTTTCTGTTCAGGTTCATCCTAGTGATGAATACGCCTTAAAGAATGAGAATTCATATGGCAAAACAGAGATGTGGCATATCATATCCGCTGATGAAGGATGCGGATTATATATAGGATTCAAGAAAGATACTTCTATAGAGGAAGTAGAGAAAGCTTTGAAGGAAGGAACTATTCTTTCTCTTCTAAATTTCTATAAGGTTAAGCCAGGAGATACTTATTTCATAACATCAGGTACCATACACGCCATAGGAAAAGGCGTTACTTTAATAGAGATTCAGCAGAATTCTAATCTAACTTATAGACTTTACGACTATAACCGCTTAGGAAATGACGGAAAACCTAGACCTCTTCATATAGCGAAGGCTCTTAAAGTCATCGACTATAAGAAGTATCAAGGAAAGAAGTTTAAGGGAAACGTAATTGGGAAGTGCAAATACTTCTCATCTTATAGACTTACAGAGAAAGATGATCTTGTTAAAGCTAACAAAGATTCTTTCGCTTCTATAACATTCCTTTCAGGAGAAGGAACTTTCGACAACATGCCGTTTAAAAAGTATGATTCTTTCTTCATCCCGGCTGGACAAAGCGGAAAATTGATTTCAAATAAGTGTGTTTATATCCTGACTCAGGTAGAAAGGTAACACATGGTAGCTATCGGAATAGATATAGGTGGCACCTCCTTCAAATACGGAATCGTATCTGAAGAAGGGAAGATTCTCTTTAAGCATTCCTATTTAGTAGATGAATCCATTACTCAAGAAGAAATGATAGAGAACTTAGGTCGTTCTATCAATGATTTTATCAACGAAGAAAACATCGATAGAAAAGACATACTAGGAATAGGTGTAGGATGCCCTGGTTCTATAGATTCCACTAAGGGAGTATGTGATTACTCTAATAACTTAAAGTGGAAAGACTTAAATGTTTGTAAGATTCTTACTGAAATTACATCCTTAAAATGCTTGATATCTAACGACGCTAATGTCGCCTGCCTAGGAGAAGTTAAGTTTGGAGCAGGTAAGAAATACAATAATGCTGTCATGCTTACTTTAGGTACTGGTGTCGGAAGCGGAATAGTAATCGATGGTAAGCTTTACGAAGGCAATCAAGGAAAAGGCGCTGAAATCGGTCATGAAGTTATTCGCTTCAATGGTAGAAAGTGCACTTGTGGAAGAAGAGGGTGTCTAGAAGCTTATGCTTCCGCCACGGCTCTTATTAAAGACACTAAGACTGCGATGAGAAAAAATCACGATTCATTAATGTGGAACTACGTAGATGGAAACATCAAGAAAGTCGATGGATCTACATCCTTTGAGTGCTCAAAGAAAGAAGATAAAGCCGCTAAGAAAGTAGTGGATAATTACGTCTGGTACTTATCTCAAGGCATACTTAATATCTGCAGTGTATTCCGTCCGGAATGTGTAATTCTCGGAGGTGGTGTTTCTAATCAGAAGGAATACCTAGTTTCAAAAATAAAAGCTAATCTTGAAAAGGATCATTACGGGTTTGGTATTGCTCCTAAAGTAGAGGTTCTGATTGCTGAATTAGGGAATAATGCTGGCATTATAGGTGCTGCATCTTTGTTGTTTAGTAAATAAAGGAGACTATTAATATGAAAATAAAAAAGACATTGCTCTGTCTATCTGCATTGTCGTTGCTTTTATGCTCTTGCGGTTCTAAAGATGAGAACTACTGCAATAATGACCTCACTAATGCTTCAAGCAAGTTGAAGACAGTCATTAAGCAAGTTGAAGACGATCGTTTAAATGTCTTTTCAGTTACTGAAATATCTAAGAAAGGTACTTCTAGTAAATGCTTCGAAGCTAAAGAAGACATACATAACATATATTCCTTAAGCAAGAACTTTACTTCTATGGCTATGGGAACATTAATAAGCGAAGGAAAAGCAGATGTCACTAAGTCAATATACGATTACTTTTCTTCTGATTATCCAAATATGGATGTTAAATGGAAAGAATGCACTTTAGGAAATGTTATGACTCAGACTACAGGAATAACATCAGGTTTCTTAGATGTCGATCAAGATGATGTTGCATCTTTTGGAGATGATTATCTTAAGACTGCCTTAGACCATGTACCTACTGAGACTCCTGGAACTTACTTCCAGTATTCTGATTCTAATTACTACATAGTATCTTCTGTAATTAAGAAGATAACCGGTAATAATTCTCAAGAGCTCATCAAAGAAAAGATTTTCAAGCCTCTCAATATCACTCATTATGATTTTGTCACAGACACTAAAGGTAACTTCATGGGAGCTACAGGCTTATACTTAACTTCACCAGAAGTCGCTAAGTTTGGATACATGCTGCTAAAAGGCGGCAAGTATAACGATGTGCAGGTAATAGATGCTGACTATGTCGCTAAGGCTACAAGTCAGATAGTAGAAACAGACGATAACGGAACTTTCTATGGTTACTCCATCTGGAGCAATGTAGGATATAAAAACATCTTCTATGGAAATGGAATGTTAGGCCAATATATGGTCTGTGATTTAAATAGACAAGTAGTCACTGCCATAATCAGTGAAGAATCAGTAAGTGTTGTAGATGAACTGTTCGATACTCTAGCCAACTAATTATTAACTTACTTATTAGAATCAATTTTAAAAACCCTCACCGCAATTGATGAGGGCTTTAATTTTAAGACAGAGTTCTCATTATATCGTTAGGTTTCTTCCTTAGGACTAAGATCATAGGAATCTCAGAAGAAAGAAGAGAAATAACTACATAGCCTATAATGAAAAGCAGATAGTACCAACCCATGAAATAAAGGTGGAATATACTTAAGAATATCAAGGATATAAACGAAGACAAGAAACAAGATAAGAAGGAATTGATGCTATTAGTGACAAAATCATCCCCGATTATCTGCTTCTTTTTCATGCCTAAGCATCTGAGTATACCTAGTCTTCTCTTGTCTTGGTTGATTCTAGAGATGTTATCTAAGATAAGTATAGCGATCATGATTCCACTTAACGAGGCTATAGAAATAATAAGCCCATAAGCTTCGTTAACATAAGTTACCCTTATGGTCTTTTCATAGGCTTCATATACTGTATAAGCCTTTAAGCCATAATCAGAGTATTTAGTCTGGAAATACTTTTCTGTCTTATTGACATCAGAAGAGAAGATACGAAGCGAATTAATATAAGCATTCTCTAAAGGAGAGATATTAGATGAATCATAATCCACAACAGAGTACTCACTAGGATTAGATAAGTAATAATAAGCAGCAGAAGAGCAGTAAATAGGAGAAGAGACATCATCTGAAGAATATATGCCCTTTATCTGCAGATCTTGACTATTTATAGTGAGCATCTTACTAACGATATTAATAAGACTTTCTGAAGAAGACACTTTATCTACTAGACTAGAAGGAACGATGATTTCATTAGGATTATCGATAGTTCCTTCTCCTTCAGTGATATTTAAGTTATCAGGTACTGTATAAGATGAGTTATATCTCATACAAGAAGAAAGATAATAAGCAAAGAACAGATTAGAAGAATCTATAGTAGAAGTACCATATTTATAATTCATCAATAACAAGACGGGCTTAGACTCATCTTTTAAGTATGTAGCCTTATAATCGCTTCTTACTTGCAAAACAGATTCAAAAGATGAATAGGAAGAAGAAAAGAAAGTCGATAAGGCGGTAGTAGAGCATATTCCTATAGGAGCACTTAAAGAATAAGAGTTCTTATAAAATGAAGTCTCATCAATAGAAGTGCCAGTAGACTCTATTTTTATATCTGGGTCACTAACAGCGTCATCGTAATTCTCAATGATGAAATTAGAAAGATCAGGATACTCTAGATATTGCAAAGTCTCAGGTCTATTGAAGTTATATAAAGTCTGAGTAGAGAAAGCGTGTTCTAATTTAAAACTCTCACAAGTAGCAGAATTAGCAAAGAAGGTCTTATAACCAGAATCCACAAGACCTACAATCTTAAATTTGAAATATGAAGTATAAGAAGTATATGAAGACTTAGGAACCAAAACATAAGTTCCGATTATGTCATCGTATAAAGGAAGACCGCTATAAGTAATAGTATCTAAACTACCCGAGAAATAAGACTTATCCATTACTACTTCATCATCTTTTAAAGAAAGATAAGGAGAAAGCAAGGAATTCATCACCGGAAGCTTAGAGTATTTAGATACATCTGATAAAGTGACTTTAAATCTAGTAGGGAACAAAGAAGAATCATAATTCACGATATCAGAATAAACAGTCATCTCATTAGCGCTTACTCCAGTAGAGAGACCTATCTCATCAGAAGAGGTGGAGATAGGTGTATCAATAAGATAAGAAGAATCATCGCTTAAGGCATCATATATTTGTTGAGTAGTAAGCTTAGTTTTAGAAGCCTGACTATCAGGAACGAGTATTATTTCACTCTTGGCTAACTGACCAGGATTATCCTTTTCATCTATCTGAGCTAAAGAAAGGAATAAGCTATCTAAAAGAAGGAAGATTATGAAAGGAATAATAAGTTCCATGATCTTAGAGAAGACTCTGCTCTTCTGGCCTTTCTCTTTTCTAAATGAGAAGAAATGAGATAAGGCTTGAACAAAAGCGGATTCCTTAAAGGGCTTTTTCTGATTGACGGTCTCAAAGTGAAGATTCACATCTTCATTTAGTTTTTCTTCTTTTTCATATTCTGCTTTCTTAGGAATAATTATGTCGTTATTGCTGACTTCTACATTATCTCCTACTACTACAATCTTTCCTTTATCGGAGATGATATTGATTTCTCCTTGTTCTTCTTCAGAAGAGGAGAATAGTCTTATTATGAGTTTCCCATTTACGAAGTCTTTTTCAGACATATTAGATACAGATAATTGACTTGAAGCGTACTCTAAATCCAAAGAAGATTCTTTAGGATCTACTTCCTTGAACTTCTTATCTATAATAGCGAAGGCCTTATCCGCATATAGATGAACAAGGTTGATGTTATGAGTAACGCAGATTACTAATCTGTCCTTTGAAAGATTAGAAAGTATATCCATGACCTTTAAGGAATTCTTAGAGTCGAGGTTACCGGTAGGTTCATCAGCCAGTATGATACTAGGATTAGAGGCTAGACCTCTTGCTATAGCGACTCTTTGTCTTTGACCTAATGATAAAGCAGAGACGTTTCTATTAAGACTTATTTTAAGACCGACTGCTTTTAATAAGATAGTCGCTCTTCTAATAATCTCTTTATCTTCATATATGCCGTTGATATTTAAAGCTATTCTGATATTGTCCTTAACAGAGAGCTCATCAAAAAGAAGGAAGTCTTGGAATATATAAGATATGTTCTTTCTTCTGAACTCTTCTATATCTTCCTTCTTATTGTTAAAGAGAATTTCTCCATCATAAGAGATCAATCCTCCTATAGCGTTAAGAATAGTAGACTTTCCTATACCGGATTTACCTACTATAAAGACAAAGCCCTTATCAGGCAATTCAAGAGAGGCTTTATCTAACACTTTGTTTTCTTTGCTAGTGTTAGGGAAATATGTCTTTGAGACATCATTAATATTTATCATTAGTCTCTCCTTTCTTTCTTAGAAGGCAGAGATAAGAAAACACTGAAGACTAGACAGATGAAAATAGAAGCGATCATTAAATGAGGGAAGACAGTAAAATCAAAAGTGATAGGACTAATTAGTAGAATACCTAAAGGGTAGCAAAGACAGATAAGTATCAATTCAGATATGACAAACTGAATTAGGTTGATCTTAAAGATATCAAGCCAGGAGTAGCCTATATAAGAAAGAACTTTCTGGTCGTAGTCTTTTCTATAATAGAACTTTGCTAGAATCTTTCTTAATATCATCCCGATGATGAAGACAAAGAAAACACCGGCTAGAAGTTCTAGCAAAAGAATGAGTCTTGAATTAGTCGATATATAAGAGAAGTTAACTACACTTGTCTTTTCCTCATCAGATAAAGGAGATCTGTAGTAAATGCACTGATATCCTTGGCTAACAGCAGTTGAATAAGATGCTTTAGCTTCATCGATAGAGGAAAACAGATAAGAAGTGAACGAGTCAGAATCTAACAGATAAAGACTGACTAGATACTTTGAAATATAGTATTGCTCTCCTGCTCCATTAGAGGCTGTTTCATCATCGTAATATGTAGGAGTGTATCTAGACTTCATATCTGAGAGTTTTATCTTCATAAAGCCTATATCGATACTTGCTTCTGAGTTCTCTAATGATTTAGGGAGAACAAAGGAACTCTTATATGAAGTAAGAAGCGATGAATTATAAGAGTATTCATTATCTGCTTCATCTTTAAAGATCATAGAGGATGAGAAAGAAAGACTAGTAAGATTCTCAATTGAAGTATAGATGCTCCAATAAGAAGAAGTACTTGTAGATGAATAAGAACCTTGACCGGCTTGATTAGTTAACCCGGTCTTTTCATAAGCGTAGATCTTATCCACGAAAGTCTTATCGCCATACATATAAAACCTGGATCCGCTGAAAGACGGATCAGATGTCACATATACGCTTCTTACATTTACTCCTATAGAAGAAGTAAGACCGGCTTTATCATTTCCGGTTTTACTGCTAGGAGAGACTCTATTAGTAAGTAAGATTCTTACTTTAGCCCCTACTACTTTCTTAGCGGCTAAATAATCAGTTTGATATTCAAGATTATTAGACTTATAGAAAACTAGAGACACTTGAGAATCATTATCAGAGAAATCATCGACATAGTTGCTTTCCACGCAGTTACTAGGAAGATAAGGAGTAATAAGGAAAGGATTGCTATTTAGAGAATCAAGACCGTCAGTGGAATAACTGCTTGATGCTAAGAACAAGAAGAAATCAGAAGAAGAGTAATAATAAAGGCCAATCTCTGAAATTAGCCCACCAGAATCTTTATAATAATCTCCTTCAGGAGAAAAGCTATCCATAGAAGCATCAGTCTTTCTTACTTTGATCATATTTCCCATCTGGGTTGTATATGTCTGAGCAGTGGTTTCCTTGCTTTCTTCAGAAGAAGCGCTGATCAAGACATCTGTATAAGCAAAAGATGCGCCTAATAAACCAGCGGTTGTAACAAGCAAGACTAATAATGTAGAAATGAGTCTAAGAGGTCTTCTAAAAGCAAAATAATAAGCCGCTAAGAAAAAGGATGACCATTTCATCTTAGTCTTCTCAATCTTCTTACCAGATTTACCATCGTAGTCTTTTGCTCCGATGGTTTCATCTTTTTTGACCTTACCATCAGCAATAGTTATATGCCTAGTAACATATTTAGAAACAGAAGAATAATCGTGAGTGATATAAATGATAAGTCTGTTCTTCTTTAATGATCCGATAAGCTCAATAAGAGACTTGGATGTTTGTGGATCAAGATTACCAGTCGGTTCATCAAGAATTAGTACTTTAGCATCTAAGGCTAGTGATCTAGCTATAGCGGCCCTTTGTCTTTCACCACCAGATAGCTTGCTAGCTTTGGTATTTGCTTGTTTTTCTAAGCCTACACTTTTTAAAGCTTGGAGAGATTCTTCTTCAGCAGCTTTTCTTGAATAACCTCTCTTAAGCAAGGCTAGAACAACATTTTCCTTGCAAGTAAGTGATTCAACTAAGTTATAGTCTTGGAAGACGAAAGAAATATTATCAGAATAGAGCTCTTGTTTTTGAGAAGGGGATAGATTAGATAAAGCGCAGTCATCAAAATATATCTCGCCTTCATCAGCTTCTTCTATTCCGGTCAATAGTTTTACTAATGTAGTCTTGCCAGCACCAGATTCTCCAGTTATAGCAACAAAAGAACCATCAGTATCAAAATCAAGGGAAACCCCCTCTATGCCTTTGGTAGATTTACCTTGGCTGTAATAATACTTGCTGACATCTGATAACTTGATGTGCATAGATTTCCTTTTTAAACATAATATCACAAGGAAACAGCGTTGATTTTCGAAAACAGGCCTTATTCTTTAAATGTTATATTCAATATAAAAATCACACTAACTTAATTTGATATAGCTGTCTAAACTAAGGCTAAGAAAGGCTGTTTTTATATGGCGATACGATTAACACAATTAATATGGCATTTTAAATGTCATATATAGAAAAAAGCATCTTTTAAGATTAAAAAATCATGTGGATTCAACGAGAAGAGAAAAATCAGATTATTAGTTAAATCCAAGGCAAAACTTTCTGTTTTATAATGCTATTTTTTGTTAGAAAGATAGCATTAAACAATCAAGAAAGTGTGAAAATGGGATAAAAGTACTATTTTGAATTGTGTGAAAATGGGAACTTTTAGCGTTTTGAATTGTGTGAAAATGGATTTTCTGGATTAGGAAAGCCCTAAAAAATGGTTTAGATAAGGGGTAATTCAATCATTTAAACAAATGGGTGTTGTTATTGTCTGTTATTTAAATATTTGTGCTAATCGAGATCCGGGCTTTTGCGGCGACTTTTAAGAGATATTTCTTATCTTATATTTATATTAAGAACTGCTATTTTTATCTTTATTAATGTAAAAATTAGTTTATACATAAGAAGTTTTAATAAACCTCTCATTTAACGTGTGCTAAAATAAAACCATCTAAAAGGACCGATAAACTAATATGGATACATACTTAAATAACATTCTTACTACTTTAGAAAAGCAGTATTATTATCAACCTGAATATCTTCAGGCTGCTAAAGAGATACTTACTACTTTAGATCCAGTCATTAAAGAAAGACCTGAACTAGTAAAAAACAAAGTAATAGAAAGATTTATTCTACCTGAAAGAATAATTCACTTTAGAGTCTCTTATGTAGACGATAAAGGAGAGATTCAAATAAATAACGGATATAGAATCCAATTCAATTCCGCTATAGGACTTTATAAAGGCGGATTAAGATTCCATCCTTCTGTTAATGAATCCATATTAAAGTTCTTAGGCTTAGAGCAAACACTTAAGAACTCTTTAACAGGTCTTCCTATGGGAGGCGGCAAAGGAGGATCTGATTTTGACCCTAAAGGAAAATCAGATAGAGAAGTCATGGCTTTCTGCCAAGCCTTTATGGATGAACTATATAAGCACATCGGTGAATTCACCGATGTACCTGCCGGTGATATAGGAGTAGGCGGAAGAGAAATAGGCTACCTTTATGGTGAGTATAAGAGAATCGCTAATAGAAATGATGGTGTATTAACCGGTAAAGGCTTATCCTTTGGAGGATCATTAGGAAGAACTGAGGCTACAGGATACGGCTTATGTTATTTCTTACAGGAGGCTCTTCATGCTATGAAGAACGATTCTGTTAAAGGCAAGAAAGTACTTATATCCGGTTCTGGTAATGTCGCTATATATGCAGCGCAGAAAGTATATCAGTTAGGTGGAATAGTCCTCGCCATGTCTGACTCTAACGGAGTCATTTATGATAAGAAGGGAATAGACCTAGACTTAATAAAAGACATCAAGCTAGTAAGAAGAGGAAGAATCAAAGAATATCTCAACGTTCATAAAGACGCTGAATACTTTGCTTCTCCTAAAGATATCTGGAAGATACCTTGTGATATAGCTTTGCCTTGCGCTACTCAAAACGAATTAGATCTAGAATCAGCTAAAGCCTTAGTAAAGAATAAGGTAATAGCTGTTTGTGAAGGTGCTAATATGCCTTCTACCTTAGAAGCCTCTAAGTACTTTATCGATAACAAAGTAATTTACGGACCCGCTAAAGCATCTAATGCTGGTGGAGTTGCAGTATCTGGATTAGAGATGTCTCAGAACTCCATGAGGCTTTCATGGTCATTTGAAGACGTCGATGAAAAGCTTAAAGGAATCATGACTAATATATTCAACAACATTCATAAGACTGCTATTAAATACGGAAACGAATATAACCTTTTGCAAGGCGCTAACATCTACGGATTTGAAAAAGTAGCGGATGCTATGCTTGCTCAAGGAATTATTTAGAAAACAACCCACCTAATAATTTAAAAGGTGCCTTTAAAAACTAAATGTAAATTGATAGATAAGGTTTCTTTTAAAATGCTCTTAATTGCGTTATAATTTTCTCTAGATATGAAAAGAGCAACAATTACCGACATCGCTAATGCCGCTGGAGTTTCTGAAACATCCGTCTCTCTTGTAATAAACGGAAGACCCAATAAAATATCAGAATCCACCAAAAAGAAAATCCTTAGTCTTGCTAAAGAACTTTCTTATGTTCCTAATTCTTTCGCAAGAGGATTAGTAACTAAGAAGAGTCAGACTATCGGTCTTATTATTCCTGATATTGAGAACTCTTATTTTGCATCTTTCAGTAAGGAAGTTTCTTCTCAGGCCGAGAAGAACGGATATATTGTTCTTCTTTTGAATTCAAATGATTCTCATTCTCTTAACATAAGTCAGATTAATAACCTCATCCAAAGAAACGTGGATGGATTGATACTTGTAGTTCCTAATGAGTCATATCACTTAAAGGACGCTAAAGAGTTAGAGGACGTCTTATCTAATCTTGAAGTTCCTTATGTCTTAGCTGATCGTGACTTCCCGGACTTTAACGCCAATAAAGTATTCTTCGATAACTTAGAAGGCGGATATCTAGCTACTAAGTCATTATTAGAATTAGGCCATAAGAAGATAGCTTGTATTACAGGACCTAATGATTCTTTCTCTTCAATACAAAGATTAAACGGATATAAGAAAGCCTTAAGCGAATATAAGATACCTTTTAACGATTCAATAATCGTAGAAGGTGATTTTAGAATTCAAAGCGGATTAACCTCTATATCTAAACTAGATGGTAAAGACTTCGACTCTATCTTCTGCTTTAACGACATGATGGCTTTTGGTGCTAACATGGGCTTAAAGAACGAAGGGAAGAAGATACCTGAGGATATTTCTATCGTAAGCTACGATAACAACATCCTTTCATCATTTAGCGAATTAGAACTAGATACTATTAACCAAGACCCTTATATCTTAGCCGAGAAAGCTACTTCTTTGCTCTTGTCTAAAATAGAAGATCCTTCTTCTCCTAATACAGAGATAAAGCTTCAACCCGAACTAATAAAGAGAAACTCTTCAAGAAAGATTTAATAGTCTATCAAGTTAAAAAGCGCTTTCTAAAAATAACTTCACAAAAAGTTTGAATAATTTTTAACCCATTTTTATTGCTCGTTTTTTGTCTTGATATTTTATCTATCAAAATTACTAGTCCTTATTTGTTTCAAAAGATGAAGCATTCTTATTTCATAAGGGATTTACGGGTCTTTTTTAATTATATTTATTCTTCATGTTCATTTTCTTTGCATGTTTCTTTCATGAACTATTAAACAAATAAAACCATTTTGATCAGTACGACACTTCAAGTAAAGCGTTTTATCCTTTTATGTTGACAGCGCTTTCTTTTCATACTACTATGTTGGTAAAGCGTTTTACTAATAAGAGGGACACTGTATGGTATTAATTCAAAATGGTGTAGATGCTAAGGCGTTCATCAAGCTTAGAACAGGTGAGCCTTTTATGTCTTATAAAGAAGAAGATGTAAAAATCGCTTTGAAGAATAGTCTTTATTCTGTTCTGGCTATGGAAAACGGAAAACCTATAGGCATGGCTAGAGTAGTGGGAGACGGAAGAATAGCTTTCTTTATTAAAGATGTAGTGGTTATTAAGGAATACCGTCGTCAAAAAGTCGGAACTGAAATAATGAACAATGTCATTGACTATATAAAAAGTGTCTGCTGTGACAATGCATATATAGGACTTATGGCTACCCCTCATAAAGAGCCTTTCTATGAACAGTTAGGTTTTATTACTAGACCTAATGAAGAACACGGAGCAGGAATGTTAATGTATGTAAAGAAAGGAGCTAAATAATGCAAAAGATAATAGTATTCGGATCTATCAACAATGATTTCTCAATCAATGTTCCTCGAATGCCGATGTTAGGAGAAACAATGAATGGAAACTCCTTCCTTATCTCTCCTGGCGGTAAAGGAGAGAATCAAGCAGTAGCTGCTGCTAGATTAGGCGGAGATGTTCATCTTATAGGAAGAATCGGCGACGATGCCTTCGGACATAAGATTCTGATGTCTCTTAAAAGAGAGAATGTTAAGACAACATTTGTAAAGCTAGATGAACAAGAACCTACAGCGTCAGCCTTCATTATCAGATGCGAAGGAAATAACAGAATCATCGTTAATTCCGGCGCTAATGAAAAACTTAATTCCTCAGACTTAAAAGACTTCATAAAGAGTCATGATGAAATACCAGGTTCTATCTTTATTACTCAGTTAGAAGCCAATAAAGAAGAATCGATAAAGTCTCTGAAGATAGCAAAAGAAGCAGAGATGTTCACTATACTTAATCCTTCACCTGTTTATAACATTCCTATCGAAACTTATAAATATGTGGATCTGCTTATAGTTAATCAAGTAGAGACAGAAACTCTTACTTCTATAAGCCCAGATACTTCTAAAGGAAGAAAGATAGCCTACGAGTTCCTTCATAGGCTAGGTGTAAAGAAGATGATCATCACCTTAGGGTCTAAAGGATCAGAAATATATGAAGACAATCAATGTGTTCCTATAAATGCCTACAAAGTAGAATCTATCGACTCCACAGGTGCCGGAGATACTTACTTAGGAGGAATAGGATACGGATTATCTAAAGGCTGGGGACTTACTAAATCAGCCTACTTCGCCTCAGCAGCTTCCGCTCTTAAGTGTCTTAAGGTCGGAGCTCAGACAGGAATGCCTACGTTTGATGAGACTATGGATTTTATAAAGAAGTACGGGAAAGGAGAAAACCAGTATGAATAAACGCCCTATTATCATCGATACCGATCCGGGAATCGATGACGCCGTCGCTATTGCTATCGCTCTTAACAGCGATCAGCTAGATGTTAAGCTCATTACTACTGTAGCCGGCAATGTCGGAGTAGATAAAACAACCGCTAATGCTCTAAAGATACTTAAGTTCTTCTCAAAGAAAGTACCTGTAGCAGAAGGCTGCTCTAGACATATCTTAAAGCCTTGCTCTGATGCTTCACATATTCACGGTGAATCAGGCATGGATGGATACGATTTTGAAAAGGGAGATGAATCAAACCTTCTTCCTTATAACGCAGTCGAGGCTTTATATAAGACCATCATGGCATCTAAAGAAAAGATCACCATAGTGGCTATAGCCCCCTTAACTAACATCGCTCTTCTATTTATTGAATATCCTCAAGTTAAAGAGAACATAGCAGAAATCGCCATGATGGGAGGAAGCACATCAAGAGGCAATTTCACACCTATGGGAGAGTTCAATGCCGCTTCTGACCCAGAAGCGACAAAGGTAGTATTCGAGTCTGGGGTTCCTATTACTATGTTAGGTCTTGATGTAGGTTGGAAAGCCTTGGTGTTCCCGGAAGACTCTAAGGAAATAAAAGGCTACAACAAGACAGGAGAAATGATCTATTCACTTTTCCAGCATTACAGAGCTCATGGTTTAGCTAACGGACTGAAAATGTACGATAGCTGCGCCATCAGCTACTTACTGTGTCCTGAGATGTATAAATTCCAGGATACTTACGTCGGAGTCGATACTTCAGAGGGACTTACTTACGGTATGACAGTAACTGATTTAAAAGGTTATATGAAAATGCCCAATAATGCTAAAGTCGCTTTAGATATCGATGGTGATCTATTTAGAAAATGGCTTAAAGAAGCCATTAAGAAGTGCATCTAGAAGATTATTCCTTAAAAGGAGGGAATCATTAATCTATGACTACAGGTCAAATAGTCACCATGTGGATTTGCGCTGTACTAGCCTTAGCTATTGTTATCTACATGCTCATCAAGAAAGCCGATATTAAGCTAATACTCTTCGGAGTCGGATTAGTCTTATGTATCGTCGCTGTCTGCATGGGTATGACAGTAATCAAGAACTATACTCTACCTGCTTGGCTAGCGCCATTCCAGATGGTCGTTAATTCGTTTACGTCTATTCTGCCGTCGTCTGGTCTAATCATCTTGCTGCTTGGCGGATACGCAGCCTTCATGTCTGCTATCGGTGCAAACCAAGCCACCGTCTATGCTCTTACTAAGCCTTTAAAGCACATTAAGTCACCTTATATTCTTGTTCCTATCGTTTTCTTAATCGGTAACTTACTGTCACTTGTAATTCCTTCTGCTTCTTCACTAGCTATTATCTTATTAGCTACTCTCTACCCTGTGTTGGTCGCTTCCGGCATGTCCAAACTTACCGCTGCCGCTGTCATTGCTACTACAGCTACCGTTATGCCTACTCCGTTAGGAGCCGATAACGTCGCTATCGCTGAAGAATTAGCAAAATACACTGGCTTTGAAGGCTTAACCGCTTCCTCATATGTCTTCACTTACCACGCTGTTATTTCTATTCCTACCCTTATTGTCATGGCTATCGTTCATCCTTTCTGGCAGAGATTCTGCGATAAGAGAGATGAAAAGAAAGCTAAGGACAGAGGAGAAGTCCTCAACCAAGGCACTGAAGATGACGTCTCAATCGATGCCACTAAGGCTGTCAAAGTTGAAGGAAGCTTAGCATATAAGATCATTTACGCTATCTTACCTGTACTTCCTATTATCATCCTCTTAGTCGTTTACATCATCGATGCTTGCGGAGTTTCTATCTCTGTTTCAGTTCAGATTGCTACTATCATCTCCTTCATCATCGCTATGATCGTAGAGTTAGTAAGAAGAGCTATCAGAAAAGAACCTCTTAAGATCGTCACTAAAGAAGCAGCTGAATTCGGCAAGGGCATGGGTGGAGCCTTCTCCACTGTCTTACTCCTTGTCGCCGCTACTATGTTCGTCAATGGCTTAAAGAGCATCGGATTAATCGGTTACTTACAGGACGCTATGACTGGTGTCACTGGCGTCGGTTGGTTATTACCTTTAATCTTAGTCCTCTTAACTGCCTTAATCGTCTTACTCTCTGGTTCTGGCACTGCCTTGTTCTACGCTATGGTCCCGTTAATGGTACCTCTAGCACAAGCTGCCAATATCAATCCTATCGCCGTCACTATTCCTATGGGCTTAGCAGGGAACCTCTTAAGAGCTGTATCCCCTGTCTCAGCAGTCGTCTGTATTGTTGCCGGTGCTACTCATGAAGCACCTACCAAGATCGTCAAGAGAACCTCGGTTCCTATGTTAGCCGGTCTTGTATTCATGTATGCCTTGTCGATGATCATCTATCTATAAAAAGATAGGTGTTAGAATCGAAAGCGTCCTCTTGCTCTCTAGGCTGAGGACGCTTTTATTATGGGAATATAAGTTACTCTTTAACCGATAAAAAAACCACCGCACTTACATGCGATGGTCTAAATAACTTGAGTTACAAGTCTATAGATTAATGTCTATAGCCTCTTCCGTCTCTGGAATCTCTAGAATCGCGGGAATCACGTCTATCTCCGCCATCTCTTCTTCCATAAGAACGGCCGCCTCTGTCATCGTCTCTGCCTCTGCCGTATCCGCCGCCGAAGCCGCCTCTAGAACCGCCTCTATCGCCGCCTCTAGAATATCCGCCACGGCCACCGCCGAAGCCTCCTCTAGAACCGCCGAAGCCGCCTCTTCCGTAACCGCCACGGCCGCCGCCGAAGCCACCACGGCCTCCACGACCACCACCGAAACCACCTCTAGAACGAGAATCTCTCTTCTTTTCAGCGAGTTCGACGTTGACGTCTCTGTCGCATAATGACTTACCAGATAAGCTATCGATGACACCATCGACCTTTTCTTTAGGTAATTCGAAGAAGGAGAAGGTTCCTCTTAAATAGATATCTTCGAAATCGTCATCAGTGATAGAAGGATTGTTCTCGATGATGAAGGACTTTAAGGAGTCCTTATCTAAGCCATCATCCTCACCGACATTGATGAAGAATCTCTGAGTAGAAGTATTAGAAGCGCCATCATCATCAGATGAAGAAGCGTTGTCATCGCCATCAAAACCAGAAGGTACAAGCTTCTTGGCAGGCTTATTTTCGTTCTTCTTAAGTAAAGCGGCCTTTTCTTCCTCGAAATCGACACACTTTCTTAATATACCAGCAGCGAGAGTGACAGCGTCAATCTCAGGAGTGGTAGCCTTGAGCTCTTCAAGCTTGGTATTGATAAGAGCTTTGTAATCATCTAAGTTACCGGCAGTTAAATTCGAATCGTTGATAATATCTTCTTTTGACATAATGTTTATTTTTCCTTTTTTAATGTTCTACTGCTTTGGCTGAATTACTAGAAAGCATAATAAAGCAGTTAATACGCTTTCCGTTTTTTGTTTCTATTTAATGGATTTGATTATTAAGTGCAATGAGAACAAAGATGCCTATGTAAATTGATTATTGATATTTATGTATATATGTATATCTAGGCTATTATATTGAAACGCTTCATATTCCGATCCCAGGCTAGCAGTTATTTCTCTTAACTGTTCTTCATAACACCTAACACTCATGGGACGAGGTTACTATCATTTCTTAGTTCAATTTCACGCTAACAATTTTCCACGCACGCTATTTCTTAACCTCTTTTAAATGTGTCCCTCCTTTTAATCAACTGTTTAAGTTTAGCACAAACTTTTAAAAAAGAAAGTAAAATATGCATTCACCTCAAAGATAACGCTTACTAAAAGAACCAAAAAAGGTAAAATATGCCTATATAATCGATTATTTTATATATTTCATCCGTTATAAGGAAAAACAGACATATAATAATAGTAGCAAGAGGAGAACAAACTATGGCTAAACTAACAGGAGTCACAATAGAGAATTCTAGTATTCTTAGATTAAACCAAGAAGCTCATATAGGGGACTATATAGATTTAAATGATTTAAAAACAGTAGATACCTCTAATATAGAAAAACAGATAAAAGACAATACAGATGAAGTATATAGAGTCAGCCTTTCTAAAGAGAAGGAAAAATGGATATTAGAAAGAGACAAAGAAATATCCGCTAACTCCTTAAAAGATAAGGAGACTTTCGATAAGGAGAAAGAAGAACTAAATAAGAAGATAAATGATCTGAGTAATCAGCTTTCTTTAATAGGATCTCAAAATGAAGTAGAGAGAACAAAAAGCGAAAGTGAATATAATCAAAAGATACTTAGTCTTAATAATGAGATAAGTAGACTTAACTCTCTTCAAGAACAGATTAAAAAGGATGCTTCATATGAAGCAGAGAAACATAACTCTGATACCATTTCTTCCTTAAGACAAGAGATAGCGACATTAAAGTCTGATAAAGATAAAGAGTTAATTAAGAAGGATAATGAGCGTTTATCTGAAATAACTAATCTTAAAGAGGTTAGTTCTAAAGTTGAAAATGATCTTAAAGATAAGATCAGAGAACTAGATAACCAACTTAATAACATCAAACTTGAGAAAGCCGCTACAGGAGTAAAGGTCTTAGGCGAGCAATTAGAGACTTGGTGCAACCAAGAATATCTTTCTTATGCCAATAGCGGTTTTAATGACTGCACCTGGGAGAAAGATAATAAACTGGTCGCTGATGAGGATGATTTAGGCAAGGGAACTAAAGCGGACTATATATTCAGAGTCTATTCTTCTTCTGATTATATAAAGGAAAATGAACTTACTTCTGTGTGTATGGATATGAAGAATGAGAATCCTATGTCTAAAAGCAAAAAGAAGAACGCTGATTACTATAAAAAACTAGATTCTGATAGAACCAAGAAAGAATGTGAATATGCCTTATTAGTCTCTGAACTAGAGATGGACGGCATGAATGACACTCCTATTCTTAAAGTACGTGAGTATCCGAATATGTATATGGTAAGACCTCAGTACTTTATTTCCTTCTTAACTGTTATAGAGGCTTTAAGCAAGAAATATAAAGGACTTCTAATAGAGAAGAACAAAGAAGCTCTTAAATTTAAAGACTCTACTGAAATACTAGAAGAGTTCAACTCTATTAAAGACACTTATATAGATAAGCCTATAGAAAGCATGAATAAGAAGATACAGACTATCTTAGATAACACCTCTAAGATAGAAAAAGCCAACAATGATATAAAAGCATCCGCTAACGATATCATCGTCAATACTCTTATGACTATGAAAGACAAGATCGATAAGTTAGATATAAAGATGAACTCTCTAACTAAAAAGATTGATAAGGTACAAAAGTAACAACTTAAAAAGCCTTCACCTGTATATGAGATGAAGGCCTTTTTGTTACTTAGAAGCTTTCTTTTCTTCTTTTTTAGGCTTAAGAGTAAGATCGATAGTCTTAGCTTGCTCTAAGAATCTTCTTACTGAGTCTATAGCAGAAAGAGCAGAATCCTTAGTGGAATAAGTCTGACCTACTAAGAGCTGCTGTCCATTAGGTGAATAAAGCTTGAACTGATATCTGTTCTGCTTATCTTTCACGACATCGAAAGATGAAGCGGAGACTTTCTCTTCGATGGACTTTAAGCCTTTGATCAAGGCAGCCTTAGAAGAATAGTCCTCAGTGACAAACAAGAGCTCACCATTAGAGGCGATAAGTCTTCCATAGTATTTCTTATCTTCGATGAAGAGTTCAATCTTACCATTGGAGTTCTTATCTATAGGCTTTAAAGCGACTTTCTCTTCTCTTACTTCAGAAGCGGGAATCGACTTAAGAATGACTACCTTATCAGTAAAGGCAAACTTCTTAGTTGAATCTAAGGCTGAAGAAGCAGAATTAAGATTGTTATAGTACTCACCAGAGACTACAACTCTAGCAGAGTTAGCAGTCAAGAAACGGAACTGGCTGAAATTATTCTTATCAGTGATGATCTTAGAATTATCGATCTTGATGTTCTTCTTCATAGTATCGATACCAGCCTTAGCTCCATCGATAGAAGTATAGGCATTAGAGACAATTAAGATTTCACCATTAGAAGCCTTGAGTCTGAACTTAAACATACCGGCCTCAGGGTATATTTCATATTTACCAGCATATCTAGAAGATTTATTGTCATCTTTAGGCTCTTCTTCAATAGGAGCGGCTTCCTTTTTAACAGGAGCAGCCTTCTTAGCTTCCTTTTTAGGAGCTGCAGGCTTAACTTCTTCTTTAACAGGAGCTTTTACTTCTTCCTGCTTAACTTCTTTTTTAGGCTCTTCGGCTTTTACTTCTTCCTTAGCAGAATTTTTCTCTTCTTCCTGCTTTTTTAAAGCCTCAGCTTCCTGCTGCTTTCTAATTTTTCTTCTCTTCCAAAAGAAACACATAATGAATCCTCCCTTTTACCTCATTAATAATGTAGAACAAAATCTGTTTTAATTCTACATTAATGATAGAAAGTGGGTTTTATTATCATCATAAAATGGGATGACATGAATAATTGCGTTAAAAACGCACTCATTTTGTCATCTACCTTTCTTTTGTTAGCATACAGGGGAGACGCTATCAAATGGAGGAGGACGCTAACAAATAAGAAGAGAAGACTTCTTATTTATTAGGCTGAAGCTGCTTAATTGATAAGCCTATACGATGCTTATTAAGATCGACAGATATTACTTTCACCTTAACCACATCATTAATAGAGTAGATATCAGAGATGTTCTTAACATAATGGTTAGCGATCTCTGAAATATGAACTAGTCCATCACAGTGAACATTGATATCGACAAACATACCAAAATCCATGATGTTTCTAACAGTGCCTTCTAAGACCATTCCTGGCTTGAGGTCTTTAATATCCTTAACGCTGTTATTCAATTCGACGATCTTAACATCATCACGGATATCTCTAGCGGGCTTGATGATTTCAGCGATGATATCATTTAAAGTCTCTTCTCCTACTTTATGGACAACAATGAAGTCCTCTTTAGGGAAGTCTCTCATCTTATCTTCTTTGGTCTTCTCATCATCTTTAAGAAGATCAATCTTTGTAATATTAAGAATAGCTTTAGCGATAGAGTAGCTCTCAGGGTGAATAGAAGTAGTATCTAAAGGCTCAGTTCCGTCATAGACTCTTAGGAAACCTGCGCACTGCTCAAAAGTCTTAGGTCCCATCTTCTTAACTTTCTTGATTTCAGCTCTATTCTTAAATCTTCCGTTTTCCTTTAAGTAGTCATATATATTAGAGGCTAAAGACTGATTGATACCAGATATGTACTTTAAGATAGAAACAGAAGCATTATTAACATTAACACCTACTTTATTAACACAGTCCTCAACAACACCATTAAGAGAACTATCTAGCTTAGTCTGGTCCATATCGTGCTGATACTGACCTACTCCTATAGCCTTAGGCTCTATCTTAACAAGCTCATTAAGAGGATCCTGAAGTCTTCTTGCTAAGGATATAGCGCTTCTTTTCTCAACTGTTAAATTAGGAAACTCTTCTTCTCCTAACTTAGAAGCACTATAAACACTAGCCCCGGATTCATTAACGATATGAATCTTAGTAGGAATATTATTCTTTGTGATTATATCTTGAAGTTCCGCTTCGCTTTCTCTAGAAGCAGTTCCGTTACCTAAGGCTATATAGTCGATCTTATGTTTCTTTAAGATAGATAGGACCTGCTCTTTAGCTCTTAATACTTCATTCTTATCATTAGAAGTAATATAAGACACACCTACTTCAGTAGGTACTCCATTAGTTCCTACTAAAGCGTATTTGCATCCGGTTCTAAATCCCGGATCAAAACCTAGAACTACTTTGTTCTTAATAGGAGGATACATAAGCAAAGACTCTAGGTTCTTTTTAAAGACTATTATCGATTTATCTTCCGCAGTGGAGAACAGATCGCTTCTTATTTCGTTCTCAACAGAAGGAAGAATAAGTCTTTTTAAAGAATCATCGATAGTGTCTTTCATAATAGACTTATATAAAGACCTAGTTAGGTAGTCTTTAGATATGTAATTAAAAACAGAGTAGTAATCATAAATAAGACTTACTTTAAGGCAGCCTTCTTTTTCTCCTCTGTTAATAGCGAGGATTCTATGAGGAGGAATGTTCTTGATTAGTTCCTTATAGTCCTTATACTGACCATAAGTATCCTTCTCATCTTTTTTTATCTCTTGAGAGCAGATAAAACCAGAGGCGAAGATAAGATCCTTAATATACTTTCTGTATTTAGCCTCATCTGATATCTCTTCAGCGATGATATCCTTAGCTCCATTAATAGCGTCTTCTTTAGTTAAGACTTTCTTTTCTTCATTTATAAAAGAAGAAGAATAACTATCTAGATCTTCTTTACCATTTCCGCTTTCTATATACTGAGCTAAAGGAAGAAGTCCTTTTTCTTTAGCGATAGAGGCTCTAGTCTTTCTTTTAGGCTTATAAGGTCTATAGATATCTTCTAGTTCGCTTAAAGTAGAAGCAGCATAAATCTGATCCTTAAGTTCATCTGTGAGCTTTCCTTGCTCAGAGATGGACTTAGATATAACATCCATTCTTTCTTGGAGCTTTCTTAAGTAGTCTAATCTTGAAGATAAGTCTCTTAAGTTAGCGTCAGTAAGATTACCGGTGACTTCTTTTCTATAACGAGAGATGAAAGGAATAGTGTTTCCTTCATCTATGAGTTTAATAGCAGCTTCAACTTGGCTTTCTTTTAAATTAAGTTCTTCTGATATCTGTTTTGTTATTTCCATATTACCTAACCTGCCTTGTTCTTATATTTTAATATATGAGAACTCTTATATATAGACTTGAAATTATCATCTTTATATAAGAAGAGGTCTTTATAGTGAATGTATAATACTAATAAGAGAAGTACTTCTTATAAGGAGGCTTATATATGTCTATATTAGCGAGTTTTATCTTACCTCATCCTCCTCTTATCATTCCTGAAATAGGAAGAGGACAAGAGAAGATCATTCATAAGACTGTCGAATCTTATATGGAAGTAATGGAAAAGGTCTATGAATTAAAACCAGACACCATAATCATTACTTCTCCTCACTCTATCTGCTATTCAGATTATTTTCATATATCTCCTGGAGCACACGCTGAAGGAGACTTCAGCCAGTTCAACGCTGGTGAAGTAAGAATAAAAGTAGATTACGATGAAGAATTCTCATCTCTTCTTTCTAACTTCTGCTCAGAAGATAACATCAGAGCCGGAACCTTAGGAGAAAGAAATAAAGAACTAGATCATGGAACCATGATTCCTCTTTATTTCCTCCAGAAGTTAACTTCTGATTTTAAGGTAGTGAGGATAGGTTTATCTGGTCTACCTTGTGTTGAGAACTATAAGTTAGGTATGGAGATTCAAAAATGCGCAGAGAAGTTAGATAGAAGAGTAGTGATACTAGCCTCCGGTGATCTTTCTCACTGCTTAAAAGAAGACGGACCTTATGGATACCATAAAGAAGGACCTGTCTTTGATAAGAAAGTAACTGAGCAGATGGACAAGGGAGACTTTAAAGGCTTCTTTGAATACGACTCTTCATTTCTAGAGAAAGCTGAAGAGTGCGGATTAGGTTCTTTTCAGATAATGGCAGGAGCTCTTGATAAAAAGTCTGTTGAATCTAAACTCCTTTCTTATGAAGGACCTTTTGGAGTCGGATATGGAGTGGCATCCTTTATAGTTAAAAAAGACGATGCTTCTAGAGACTACTTAAATCAATATCAAAAAGAGAAGAATAAAAGACTAGAGCAGAGAAAAGATAAAGAAGACATATATGTTAAGTTAGCCAGAAACGCTGTTGAAACATATGTGAAATCAAATAAGATCATCGATATTCCTAATGGCCTTCCTTCATCTTTCACTCAAGAGAAGAAAGGAGTCTTCGTCTCTATTCATAAAGACGGAGAACTAAGAGGGTGTATTGGAACCTTCTCACCTTCTTATTCTTGTATAGGAGAAGAAATAATAAGAAACGGGGTAGCCGCTTGTTCAGAAGACCATCGTTTTGATAGGGTTATGCCTTATGAACTAGATGATTTAGAGTACTCTGTAGATGTACTTTCTCCTTTTGAGAAGATAGAAAGCAAAAGTGAACTAGACCCTAAGAAATACGGTGTCATAGTTCAAAGCGGATATAAAAGAGGACTGCTTCTTCCTAATCTAGAAGGAGTGGACTTAGTAAATCAGCAGATAGATATAGCGAAAAGAAAAGCCGGTATTAATGATAACGAGAAAGTAGTTCTCTATAGATTTGAATCAGTGAGGCACTTATGATCTGTGACTTATGTCCTCATAGATGCAATCTAGAGAAAGAAGGTCAGCATGGGTTTTGTCGTGGAAGAGTATTAAAAGACGGGGAGATCATCGATGAAAACTACGGAAGAATAACTTCTTTAGCTTTAGACCCTATCGAGAAAAAGCCATTAAGAAACTTCTATCCCGGATTAAAGATAATATCTGTCGGAAGTTTCGGATGCAATCTTATGTGTCCTTTCTGTCAGAACTATGAGATATCCCAAGCTGATAAGAGTATAGATAATGAATACCTTTCACCTGAAGACTTAGTTAATATCGCCTTTAACTACCAAGTAAAAGGGAATATAGGTATCGCCTTCACCTATAACGAACCTTTAGTCTCCTATGAATATGTCCGAGATACTTCAATACTAGCTAAGAAAAGAGGACTGAAGACTGTATTAGTAACTAATGGAATGATTAATGAAGAGCCTTTTAGAAAACTACTTCCTTATATAGACGCTTTAAATATTGATCTTAAAGGATTTACTTCTCGTTTTTATAAGATGTGTGGCGGAGATTTAGATACTGTTAAAAGATCGATAGAGGTCGCTTGTGAATATTCTCATGTTGAAGTTACGACTCTAGTGATACCTGGAGAGAATGATTCAGATGAGGAGATGGAACAGATAGGAAAGTTCCTTTCATCCATCTCAAAAGACATACCTCTTCATGTTTCTAGATTCTTCCCGATGTACAAGATGAAAGACAAAGAACCGACTCCTATCGACACTATACTTCGATTAACGAAAGTCGCTAGAAAATATCTTACCTATGTATATCCAGGTAATATTTAGATAACAAATCTATAAAGCGGAATAAGTTGTTTTATGATAAAAACCTATTCTTCATCGCCGTTAGAGGATGAATCACTATTGTCGTCCTCTAAGTAGTCTTTGTATTTAGTGTAGAAAGAATCATCTTCTTTCTTAACTTGTATCTGTAGGTTATTAACTAAGATATCCATCATAGTTTGAGCCTTAACTGAGAAGCCTAAATTAACAGACTTCAAGAAATCCTTGAAGTACTTAATAGATCTAATTGAGATATCCGCTAAGTTAACAGAGGTTAAATCAGAGAAGAAAGTATTGTTGGAATAAAAGAAGATAGGAGAAGAATGCGCCATTTCAGAAGCCATCTCATACCAAGCGTTATATTCTCCTAGACCTGCAGCTTTCTGCAGACCGTTTCTGAAGTTCAGCTTATAAGACACATCATCTTCATGGTAGTTCTTACAAGAATACAACCATCCATATTCGATGAACTTCTTCATATCCTTAGACTTTAGTCCGTGATTCGCCATGCCTTTTTTAATCTCGACGAAAATATTATCTGTTTCTTCCTTAGAAGGAATAGCATGTCTAAAGGCATTGTTATAGATAAGGTGAGTAATATAAACATCTTGTAGAGGCTTACCGCCTTCTACAAGAAGCTTAATAACACATTCTGCTTCATGAAGAGTTCTCCAGTTAGAATAAGCCTCAGAAGAAAGATCGAGGTTAAGCATTCTAAGCAAGCCTAAAGCCTGAGAGAAGAACTTCTTAAATAAGTCAGGCATAAGAGTTTCACGAGGATTCAATTTACTTAAAGGTGAAACAATATCGATCATATAAGTTAAGGCGGACTCTAAAGAGAAAGAGAACTCAGAATAGAGTCTCATTCCTTCAGATAGAGACTTGTTTCTATTTGAAAGAAGGGAGTTATATTGTTCATTTACAAATTCAGCGTACTTCATTAACTTCTCATCAGTGAATAAGACCAGCTTTTCAGAATCATTCTTGCAGTCTTTTACTAGGTAGGAATAAATGATTCTAGAAGAATTCGCCAAATCAGAACGCGTATAGTTTGTTAAGGCGTTAGGAGAGACATTAAGTCTTTTAGCGAACATCGCTGTAGAGGCGTCGATTACTTTCTTTAAAAGCTCGACATCGACTTTCGAGTGCATAAATTCTAGTTCAGACATGTACCATTACCGTCCTTATGTTCAGATGTTTAGCAATCTTAATCAAGAGATTTTCTTCTTTTTCATTCATATCAGAATAGGTGTAAAGCTTGGTGAATCCCTCTAGCTTATACATGCCTTTAACAAGATGGGATTTATCAAGGATAATAACAGCTTCGTTTTTAGTTCCTAACAAAGCTGACTTCAATATGTTCTTTATATCATCAGGTTGAAAATCCTTCTCAACTATCTTCTTAGGAAGACAATAAAAGAAAGCCGCTACCAGATTCTTATAATCTTCTTTATCTAGTTTTTTAAAATCTATCTCAGCGTAGAAAACATCATCATCTGTTCTTGTAGGAAGAGACTTGTACATTCTGCATAATCTAAACTTCTGATTGAAAAGATTAACTCTCTTAATAAAAGCAGGGTTGTTAACTGTTAGCTTTCTAAAAGGCAAAGCGGAATTGAAGAGGATATCCATATCATCTTCATCTCCGTCTTCTCCTTGGTAGGATAAAGAGAAAGGAATATAGAACTTATCTAAGATCCATTCTTTCTTATCCTTCAGAGCCTTAAGCTTGCTTTTATCGTCATCCGAAAACAGATCGATAAAGTTATTGTAGATGTCTTCCTCACTTAATTTCTCTGTTTTCTGTTCCATGTTATTCTCTAACAAGAATTATAAACGTGAAAAGAAGAAAACACCACCCTTTTAATACTCTTTAGGCTTCTAGTCTTTATAAATGAAAAGCTTCTTCAGTTCATTTCTCTGAAGAGTAATAAATTCTTCACAAGAAAGATCACTTTCATCGACGCATCTTGAACCAAAACATACAGGAAGAATAGGGCAAGACATATTATTGCAAAAAGGCAGATTCTTCTTGCCTTTGTTATAAACCTCTAAGTTATCTAAGCCACCAAAGGCGCTGAAGGTAATCTTATGGATGCACTCAATGATTTCTCCTGTAGGAGAAACCATAACAGAGTTTCTCCTTTTAAAAGGACAAGATAAAGATAATTTAGTAAGCCTCATTATCCTTTCATCATTTAAAGAAGGGTACTTATTAAAAAGAGCATATGAAGTATTGCTTAATGCCATCTCTTGTTTAGGCTTAGTCTTACTAGGAGTCTCAAAAAGAGATATCAAGAAACGATGGTCGTTTCCGATAATGTGATTAAGAGCGGCAAAAGTAGAATCTAGAGAATTAAAGTCCTCATCATCAAATACTTTGATAACAGCCTTAAAAGGATAAGGCGATAAAGACAGACGGTGGATGTTATTAAGAGTGTGGTAAAAAGCATTCTGACCATTAATATAAGTCTTCTTGTTCTTATCGTCTTTCTTGCTTCCTAAAGATATAAGGAATCTATCGATTCCAATATTCAAGCATTTCTCCACAGCCTTAGGAGTTAATAAAGTCCCGTTAGTAAATATCCCACTAGATATGTTTTCTCTTCCGTATGAACAAGAAAGCTTTTTCATGAATGAGGATATAGAGTGAAAGTCCATCAAGGGCTCTCCTCCATACCAGTCTATTCTTAATCTTTTTGGCTTTTTATTCTCTATGATCTTTAAGATAGCCTCATAAGAAGACTTATCTAAAGTAACCTTAGAGTGCTCTTGAGCACAGTATTCACATCTAAGGTTACATTGAAGCGTATTGAATATTAAAAAGTAGAAGTAATCAGGATGATCTTGCTTATCTAATAATAAGCGGACAGACTTATCTTCATCTAAGGAATCTACTATCATCCCTTTTTTTATTAACTTATTACGTAACTCAGGTGAAAGAGAAGAGATTAAAGAGGCATCTTTAATTTCTTGTCCTTCTTCCTTGGATAAGAAAAGAACTTTCTTATTAAGCGTATTAAAAATAACAGCCTCTTGATTATCGTTATAAGTGATGAGATTAAAAGAAGAATATTTTTCCATATGGGCCTTTCTATGTTTAAAGGGAAAGACGACTAATTGTGAAATTAACGAATAGAGTTAATTAAAGTAGTAGAAAAAAATACTTATATAGACCTCAACAAAATAATAACACATTCAATAAACAAATTATTTAATATTTCTGCTAGCGACAAGACCAGTTAAAAAACTAAGCCCCATATTGAACCCGCCGCATATAGCGTGGATGTTAATAATTTCACCGCCTAAGAATATATCTTCGTAGTTTTTTAGTTTAAAAGAAGAATCAAAAGAGGAAGATAAGACTCCTCCTAGAGAGATCTGACTGTCTCTTAAGGAGAACTTATCCTTAATCTTGAAATCAAGGACATCTAAGACATCCTTTTCTTCTATAGTTCCTTTAACCTTTTCATTAATATACTTCACTAAGTTAATAGGTAAGATACCGTCTAAGTTATTATTCAAAGTAACTTTCTTATCATCGTGATAGAAAGGATTGAAAGATATATAGTAAGGACCTTTATTTAAATCTATAAATAGAGAAGCGTCGAAGACACATATTCCGGATAATCCGTTCTTTTTAAATAAGAGTTCTCCTTCTTCTTTATAGATCTCTTTGTCTTTTAGTCTTAAAGACAAGGTTCCTTTTAATCTAGTTCCTTCTAGATAAGAAGGAATCTTATTAGTGACATATAAAGGACATAAGCCCGATGTAGGAAGCTCATAAGGAAGCTTTAAGTCATCAAGAAGATAATGATTATCTGAATTAGATCTATCAAAGGCAAAGCCTCCGATACCTAAAAACAGATAAGAGTACTCTCTAGGTGATTCATTTATATATACTTGATGCTTATCTGGATTGATCCTTGTTACTTTAGAGTTGAGATTGATCTTAACTCCGACTTTCTTTAAGGATTTCTCAAAAGCTAAGTAAAGAGAAGAAGAAAGATTTGAGAAAGGATACATTCTTCCTGATGAGTCAGAATAATATTCCATTCCCATCTCATCTTTAATGATGCTTAATAATTCTTCTGCGTCTTTCTTATTTATATAAGAAGATAACTTCTCTCCGTTAATAAAGTAACTAGAGAGATCTTCTTTATCTATAAAGGCTGAATTAAAGAAGTTCGCTCTGCCGTTTCCGCTCACCAAGACTCTTTTTAGAATCTTATCGGAAGATTCAAAAATCTCAACATCGTAAGAAGGATGAAGCTTCTTAACTTGATAAGCGAATAAGCAGGAGGAGACCCCTCCTCCTAAAGCGTATATTTTCATTATTTAGCGTTATGTCCTACTACTATAGCGTCTATGACCTGATAGTTCTCATCTATATCAATCTTCTTAAGTAGATGCTTATCTTCATTTATGAAGACTTTAGAGGGGGCGTGAATCCAGCACGCTCCTAGATTTAACATAGAAGCCGCTAAAAGCATATTCTCAATAACAGCAGATCCGTCTCTAATAGGAGCTACTGAGTCTTTATCTACGCATTCCATAATTATGATAGGAGCGTCGTAGAAGGCATCTCTACCAGTCTTGTCTTTAACAATAGAGGTAAGTCTTTTATATGCTTCATCTCCCTTTTTAAAAACAAAGAGATGCGAACAATGCCTACCCATGCCACACGGAGCTGATAAGCCCGCCTTGGTAATAACTCCTATATCCTTGATATTTACATCCTCAGAAGAGAAACTACGAGAGGAATGTCTTCTTAAAAACAGTTTTTCTATATCGTCTGCTTTCATTTATCATCTTTCCTTTCTTTCAGCTCTGTTATTTTTATTATAAACGAAACACAAGAATAGTCATCAATAGATATAAAAAGCCTAGGGCATAAATTGCTCTAGGCTAGTTAAGTAAATTTTTAGTCCTTGACTCTGATATTGAGCTTCTTAGTAAGCTCTAAGCAGGCAGCGTGATCTCTATCATTATAATAATTGATAAGACCAGATCTCTGACCGACTAAGACGAACAAGGCTCTCTTGGAAGGGAAATCGTGCTTGTTTTCAAGAAGGTGCTTATTTAAATCGTTGATTCTAGCAGTAAGAATAGCGATCTGGACCTTGATGTTACCAGTATCTTTCTCATTTTCTCCGTAAGTCTTAACCAACTCAGCAATTTCAGATTTTTGTAACGCCATAATTATTTCCTCCTATACGTGTTACTTAGCTTAAACCCAGCAATAATCCAGAGGACGGGTTATAACCGCGTCTAAGTCGCATGGTTATATTAGCATCTTAGTCAGATATTTACAACAAGAAAAATAAAACCGGTTATTTCCTGTCAAAGTCAGTATCTAGAAGCAAAAGGGCTTTGTAGTCTCCTCTTTCTGCTGACCTCATAAGCCAGGATTTAGCGGATTCCTTATCACCTTTAGAAAGATAATAAACTCCGATTCCTGATATAGCGTCATCATCATTCAATCTAGCTGATTCAGACCAGTAATACATAGCCTTCTCTTTGTTCTTTTCTACTCCTTCACCTAAGAAAAGACAAAGACCCACTAAATACATAGCCCTAGGATCTTTAAGCTCTACAGCTCTCATAAACAAAGAATATCTCTTCTCGTATTTATTCTTGTCCTTAATAAGACTAGAAGCATAACTTTCTCCTAAAGCCACGAGAAGTTCTGCATTAGAAGGGAAATATGAAAGGAGATTCTCTCCTATCATAATGGCCTTCTTCATATGGTTCTCGTCTTTAGCGTCTTGAATAAGAATCTGCAGATAAAGAACAGAGAGTTTTTCATCGCCTTTGTTATAGCCGTCTACTAAGTTAGATAAAAGAACATCTCTCTCTTTCTTATCAGTTAGTTCAAGTTCATTGATCAAACGGGGATTAGAATAGTACATCTCTAGAAACTCATCGGCTGAAGAAACCTTGATTCTTTTAGTAGTTACATAGTTTCTTCCGGCTTTGATAGTAAGGACTTCATCCTTAACTTCATTGAAGATCTTATTAAATGAATTAGTCTCTCCTGAAGAAGTGATGACACTCATCATATCCTTAGTGAGTTGATTCTCATTAACTATATAAGGAGAAAGGAAGTAAACATTAGTAAACTCTCTAGACTCGAAATATTCCTTCAACTCCGCAAATTCATCAGTGATGAGATTGCCTTCTATATGCTTTCTAGTAAGAAACTTAACTAGCATATTATAAGACTGCAATCTAAAAGACTCTCTTTTCTGGTTTTCTCGATTGTTGAAGACTTCTCTGTAACTGACGAAATATTTCATGGGTTATATCTTTTCTTTGTCCGGTATAGGGAACTTTATGTATCTTATCATATGATAATGAGGAATATTAGCATCTAAAAATTCCTCTTCTGATTCTTTTTTAAATCCCATCTTCTCATAGAAATTAACAGCGTGCTTCTGTCCGCCTAATCTAATAGTAAGAGGAGTGATCTTCCTGGAGATTATCTTCATAACCTGGGTGACCATCTTTCTTCCGTATCCTAGGCCTCTGTATTCTTTTAAGACAGCGATTCTGCCAAAGACAGCTTCATGAGTCTCCCCATTAAGAAAGACTCTCATAGTAGCGACAGGCTTGTCGTTCTTAAGAAGTAGATAATGAGTAGCGTCTTTATCCTTATCATCTAGTTCTTCTTCTACTGAGACTTTCTGCTCATCTATAAAGACCTCTCTTCTTATCTTTATGCAAGAGAATATATCTTCATAAGAAGAAGCGACTTTAAGGAAGAGCCCGTCTCCATAAGCGTATCCCATATCGTCAAAGAACATATCGAATCTCTCTTTGTTGGTGAGCATAGTTAAGAAGTTATCGTAAGCGACAGGGAACTTCTTATAGAAGTCATCAAGGGTTTCCTTAAAGTCCTCTCTTTCAGTTCTCTTATCATTCCCGCAGTTATTCTTAAAGACCGGTATATTAAAATCCTTGACGTATCTTCTTACGTCTTTTTCTCTAGCGTATATCAAAGGCCTTATAAAGGTGATGTCCTCTTTAGTAAGGTGCATCTTAGGAGCAAAGGTAGCCACTCTTCCTCCGTATGTCATATTCATAAAAAGAGTCTCGATGCAGTCATCAGCGTGATGAGCGAAAGCGACTTTATGATATCCGAGTTTCTTAGCGGCTTTATTAATAACGGCTTTCTTCATTCTCGAGCAGATAGAGCAAGGAAGAAGTCCTTTCTCATCTCTATGAAGACTAAGTATCTTATATACATCTGTAGCGTCTATCTTTATAAAAGGAATTCCTTCCTTTTCCATATATTCTTTCATCTTGATATCTTCAGGGTTGGGGAAGCCTAAGTCCATAAAAGCCGCTACAAACTCAAAGTCCTTATCAGCAAACTGCTGATAAGTATGAAGAAGGTGAGCTAAGGCCATAGAGTCCTTACCTCCGGATAAGCCGAGAAGGATCTTATCTCCTTTTTCTATGAGGCTGTAATCGAAGTCTGCTTTTCGTAAGCAGGCTAGCATTATTCTTTCTGATTTCATCTTGTAGTTACCCTTTAAATCTTCTTAATTATACACCAGATAGATGTTCTCTCTTTACAGATAATTATCAATGTATCTTTCATTTTATTTATAATATTAAATGTGCTCTTTGATATAATGAGCCGGGTGAAACAATGAATTATTCAGGGATTGTCTTAATAGATAAAAGTGCAGGGATTCCTACCACTAAAGAAGAAATAAAACTAAAGAAGGTTTTTGACATAGATAAAATAGGGCACGCTGGTACTCTAGATCCTTTCGCTACGGGTCTTATTATATGTGGAATAGATAAAGGAACTAAGGTCCTTCCTTTCTTAGAAGAGAAGTCCAAGACTTATCTAGCCACTATGAAACTAGGTCAGAAGACAGATACCGGAGATAATGTCGGAACAGTCATAGAAGAAAAGCAATATTTAAAACACTCAGATGAAGAAATACAGAAAGTCCTAGATTCTTTTAAGGGAGATACTATGCAGTTACCTCCTATGTACTCCGCTTTAAAAAAAGACGGAGTCCCTTTATATAAACTCGCTAGAAGAAATATCGATATACCTCGTGAGAAAAGACAGATACATATCTCCAAGATATCATTGATAAAGAATGATAATGACCTTATTACTTTTGAAGTCAGCGTCTCTAAGGGAACTTATATTAGAGTCTTAGGTGAAGACATCGCCTCTAAACTAGGTGAAATATCTCATTTAGTAGAATTAAGAAGAACAAAGATAGGTCAGTTCAGCGTAGATCAGGCCCATCTGATAAAAGATGTCATTCCTTCTAGAGACATCATCACGATAAAAGAGTTATTTAAAGACGTGAAGAATCACGTCTTATCTGTAGATGAAGAAGTAAGAGTAAGAAACGGAGCCGATATTAAACTAGAAGGCCTCCAAGACCAGTTAGTTCTCTTATTAGACTCCTCAGATAATGCTTTAGCCTTGTATACTAAGGCCGATGGAAGCTACTATAAGGTGCTGAAAGAATTCATATAAATGATAAACGAATATATCTACGATGAGAAAGACGGTTTCTCATCTTATAAAGCCGAGAAGAAGACAGCTATATGCCTAGGATTTTTCGATGGTCTTCATCTAGGTCATCTTCACATAGTAAAAGAAGCCTTAAAGGAATCAGATAATGTCTCTCTTCTGACTTTTGAAGGCCCTTTAAAGCAGATGACAAATAAAAGAGACTCATCTTCTTTTCTTACTTCAGTCGAAGACAGAAAAGAGATTCTCTCTAAAATAGGAGTGAATAACTTATTCGTCATTCATTTCGATGACTTTATTAAGAATATGGAGCCGATGGACTTTATAAATAAAGTACTTAAGCCCCTTAATATATCTTCTATCTATATAGGATCAGACTTCAGATTCGGAAAGAAAGGCGCAGGAGACGTATCTTTATTAAAAGAGTATTTTACAGTTCATGTAGTAGACTTCATATACGCCTCTAAAGACGAAAAGATCTCTACCACTTTGATAGTAAAGTTAATTAAAGAAGGAAAGATAGAAGAAGCCGATAAGTACTTAGGTAGGCTTTACTCTATAAAAGGAAAAGTAGTCCACGGTCTTGGTAACGGACATAAACTAGGTTTCCCGACTTCTAATATAAAGCCCTTATCAAATTATGTGATACCTAAAAGAGGAGTATATTTGACTTATCTTCAATATGAAGACAAGAAATATCTCTCTATGACTGATATAGGAGTCCATCCTACTTTAGACATGCTAGAAGAAGAGTCTATAGAGACTAATATCATCTCAAAAGACCCTATCGACTTATACGGAAAAGAAGTCACTCTATGTTTTGTAAGCTTTATAAGAGAAGAGAAGAAGTTCTCTTCTATAGATGAACTAATTGATCAGTTAACAAAAGACCAGGAAGCAATAATAGAGAAATCTAATAAGAACTAGTTGCTCTCAATCAAGTCAGCAAATTCACCTTTATGAGAAAAGGCCTTTTTAGCATATGAAGAAAGGGGAATAATCTTGCAGTCCTTATCACGAGCAAAAGCACCCATAGCCTCAATTAAGCAATCACCGACTCCTTGGTTATCATAGCCGTTAAGAGCTTCAGTGAAGTAAACGATGATGTGTTTATTATCAGCCCAAATATATGAGAGCAAGCCCGCAGGGACTTCTCCTTTCTTAGCGTAGAACATTCCGCGCTGAGAATTATCTTCGTGTTCGATTTCAAATGACATATTCAAAACCTCCTTACATAAGTGATACCAACCCCTTGATATTCACTTGGCTTAATTTTTCCATACAAATTCCTCAATAGCAAGAAAATGCTCATTTTCGAAACTCGATGAGTGTCTAAAATGAGACAACAGAGCATAAAAAAGGAAAGTGTCATTAAAAAAGCAGCCCATAATTACGGACTGCTTTCAATATTAATGATAGATTACCTATCACGAACGCTTTTATCAAGATGTTGCGACTTAGTATTAATATCTTGACGGCCTTATTATATTTTAGAAATATGAATTAGGCCTTTTTTTCGTCTTTAGGAGCGTCTTTTTTGTCTTTGTCGTCTCCTCTATCTCTAAGTGTAGGGAAGAGTAAGACTTCACGGATGGAATCGACTCCTGCTAAGAACATAACAAGTCTATCGATACCAAATCCGATACCGCCGGTAGGAGGTAAGCCGTAATCCATAGCATCGAGGAAGGAGTAATCGACTTCAGTAGCTTCCTGGTTGCCTTCGTTCTTCTCTTTGACCTGCTCCATGAATCTAGCTCTCTGATCGATAGGATCGTTAAGTTCAGTAAAGGCGTTGCAGATTTCTTTGCCGCAGATATAAAGCTCGAATCTCTGAGTGAAACGAGGATCGTTCTCACACTTTCTGGCTAAAGGTGAAACAGCAAGAGGATGATCGCAGACAAATGTAGGCTGAATCAAAGTATCTTCGACAAAGTTATCGAAGAAGGCATTTAAGACATGTCCCCATCCGAAGTGTTTCTCGACAGGTACATTGAACTTCTTAGCGACTTCTAAGGCTTTTTCATCAGTGGTGATGTCGTTAACGAAATCAACACCGGTCTTTTCCTTAACTAACTCAGCCATAGAGGCAGATCTGAAGTCAGGTTCGATATCAATATCGTTACCTAACCACTTGACCTTATAAGAACCGATGACTTCCTTAGCTAAATACTTAAGAAGATTCTCAGTTAATAACTTCATATCATCCAAATCGCCGTAAGCCTTATATAATTCCATAGAAGTGAATTCAGGGTTATGAGTGGTATCGATACCTTCATTTCTGAATTGTCTTCCTATTTCGTATACTTGTTCCATTCCGCCGACTATGAGTTTCTTTAAGGAAAGCTCAGTAGCGATTCTTAAATAGAAGTCCTTATTGAGGGCATTATGATGAGTGATGAAAGGTCTAGCGTTAGCGCCGCCTAAAATAGGCTGAAGAATAGGGGTCTCAACTTCGACATATCCTTCACCATCTAGATACTTCTGGATGGCTCTTATGATCTGAGGTCTTAAGAAAGCAATCTTTCTAGCATCATCGTTCATGATGAGATCGAGGTATCTTTTACGATATCTCTCTTCGACATCAGTAAGTCCGTGGAACTTCTCAGGAAGAGGCTTTAAGGCCTTGGTGAGATGAGTGAACTTCTTTACTCTGATAGTAAGTTCACCGGTCTGGGTCTTCATAACAGAACCTTCGACACCGACGATATCTCCTAAATCAGAGAGCTTGAAGATGGAGTAGTTTTCATCACCGACGTTATCCATCTTGATGTAGCACTGAATTCTTCCGTACTTATCTAAGATATTGAAAAATGAGACTTTGCCCATCTTTCTTAAAAGGACGATACGTCCAGCCAAGATGAGATCATCATTATTGGTCTCTAAGTCCTCATGGGTGAATTTATCGTATTTTTCTTTGACTTCTTTAGTGCTAGTGTTCCTTATAAACTTGTGTCCAAAGGGACTGACTCCCAAGGCTTCATATCTAGGAAGCTTGGCTCTTCTGGCTTGCTCTTGATCAGTAAGCTTTTCTTCTTGTTCCATAATTATCTCCTATTTATCTATATCCTTATATTATTAAGGACAGATACTAAATGATTATAATCTTTAACCCATATTAAAGAAAGAGTTACAAAATTCACTTTATATGTGTTTTTTATCAAATAATGACTCTTATTTGAGCTTATATGATTTAGGCATCATATAAGGATTAATAAGGATGACATGACCAACTGAATATTTCTTAGAGGAGTTTTTAACTATACCTGTAATCTCAAAGGACATAGTGTGGAAAGTAACTCCTGATAAATCAGTAGCGTCAGTAGAGTTATCATCATCCTCAAAGGCCATATCGAAACTCACTTCTAATATGTCATCTTCAAGGGTGGTGAACTCAAAGGTCTTGTCTTTATTTGAGTCTACTAGCTTATATAAGAAAGCGAATCCGCTTTCTTTCTCGAGTTTATTGAATTCCATTATTAATCGTTCTCCGTTGATAACATTGTATACTGCTCATCTATATTAATGACAGAGTGAATCTTAGGATCTGCTTTTCTTACTCTGTAATCAATAGCGTCTGTAATAGACTTCTTCGATCTTTTAAGATCATGAGGAACTACTATATCAAACACAGCGTTTATATGAGTAGGACCGCTTACTATTCTAAAGTCGTGGATAGAGAGTCTATCATCGACTTCCTTAACAGCGGATAGGACTATTTTTTTGCATCTTTCGGTCTCTGGATCGTGAAGCTTAACAGGATCCATATGAATAACAGTCTTTATACCTAACTTCTTATAGCATTCATTTTCTAGGTTATCGATCATATCGTGAGAATCAAAGACGTTTCTAGCTCCATCGACTTCGACATGGACAGAAGCGAAGATAGCGTTAGGTCCATAGCAGTGCATCTCAAGATCATGAAGACCTAAGACATTATCATTAGATTTGATAATAGCGATGAACTTCTTAATGATTTCATTAGAAGGTTTTTCTCCTAGAAGGATATCTATAGACTTTCTTAAAATAGAGATACCTGTATAAATAATAAACAAGGCTACAACTAAAGCTAAGATACCATCGATTCTAGTGAACTTAGTATAGTAAGAAACAAATAACCCTATTAAGACAGCAGAAGTAGATAAGACATCATTTCTAGCATCGGCTCCGTTAGCCTTTAACGCTATTGAGTTAACTCTTTTACCTAAAGAATAATAAACATAAGACTGAAGCAGCTTAAGAAGAATAGCACAGCTCAAGACGATAATAGAGGCAGTAGGGAAAGAAGTCAGAGCCTCATCAGGAGTAATAATAGATAAAACAGCCTGGTAACCAGTAAATAAACCTAAGACGATAATAATGACAGAAATAATCATCGAGATGATGTATTCCATTCTCTGATGTCCGTAAGGATGATCAGCATCAGCGGGCTTAGAAGAAACCTTAAACCCGAAGACCGCTAAAAAGCAGTTACCAAAATCAGATAAGTTGTTGATAGCATCAGCAATGATAGAGATGTTCCAAGTAAGTAAGCCTACGATTAACTTAGAGACAAAAAGAATCAAGTTAGTGAATATACCAAAAAAAGAACCTAATAACCCGTACTTAGTTCTCACTGCTTCATTATCAGTATTCTTGTAGTCTTTAACGAAAATTTTCAATAATAACTCCACCATAATACGTACCTCTTTAATTCACAATTCTTTCCATTATGCACAAATACAAAAGAAAATCAAATAAAAGCGCATAGATATCGATTAAATTCTTAAATATGAGTAAGGGTTTTATCTATACAAAGGTCTAAATTTGGAGTTGATAAAAAAATGGGGTATGTTAAAATAAGGACATCGGGAGAAAATTTACTTATATGAAGAAATTAGTTCCTATTTGTTCTGTCTTAGGATTCGTTTTAGGAGTAGTCGCTATCATCTGCTGCTGCGCACCTGGATACGTAGTAACTGGAACTCTATTCGGTTCGTCTTCTACTACCACCTATTCTGTTTTCAATTTGATGTTCGGATGCAATGTTACTCTTAACAGCGATGGTGACCAAGTCGCTAACGCTGGACTTATCATTGCTTTGGTCTTAGGTTGTGTCGGTGCTCTTATTTGCTTAGTTGAACTCTACTTAGGCTTACAAAAGAAGAGAAACAAAGGTTTAGTCTCATTACTCGGATTAGTAGCTGCTGCTTGCTTTGTCGCTTGCGGTATCTTATTCTTCTGTGCTTTGAAACTTACTGACTTAGATACAGGCAAAATTGATTACGCTGTAATTAAGGGTGAAGCTGCTGCTGGAGCTGGTGTTTACCTCTCCGCTATCTTTGCTTTGTTATCTGGAGTTGTGATGATTCCTACTGCTATCGCACCTATTTTTTCAAAGAAAAGAAAGTAATATAAGTTTAAGCTAAATACTCGGTGGATTTGCGTTTTTATCCATCGAGTATTTTTTGTTTGCTTTCTAGAAATTGAGGCTTTATAGTTAGTCAAAAGTATACTATTATTAATTGTGTTATATTTTCGGAGGTACACAAAATGGCAGACAAATCTTATAGATCGTTCAAAGTGAAGCAAAGCGTTTCTCCTAAGGTTATGCTTTCTATTGTTATCGCTGTAGTTGGGTTGCTATCTCTCATATTCTTAGCGGGAAGTGGAATCCATCTTACTTACGCTCAGACTACTAAAGGGACTACTGATATAGCTCTTGGTAACTGCATCTGGGGCGGAGGCACTTATGGAGTCGGGTTATCTGCTGGCTTGATTGTAGCCTTCTTTCTTACTATCGCTGCTTCTTTATTTGTCTTAGGTGTTGGAGGATTCCAATATATCGCTCTGCTTTCTATGCTTATGTTCATCGCTGCCGGTGTCCTTACTTTCTGCGCTGTTCCTTTATGCGCTGATTCAGTAAAGATGGTAGGTAAAGGTGTCTTCAGCTTAGGCTGGGGCAGTTATGCTTATGGAATTGTCAACTGCTTACTTGGTGTAGCTTGCTACTTCTGCACCAGAGGCGACTAATTCATATTTGATTAAATCTTGCTAATAAGGTATAAATATTAAGACTATAAATCGAGGAAAAATCATGGAACAAAATTTGTCTAATGGAAAAAAGAACAATAGCGTAAAAGCTAAGTTCAACATGGATGGCGGACTAAAGGTTAAGAATGTCTTATCCATCATCTCTGCTGTCACCGCTTGCTTATGCTTCTTATTCTTACTCTGCCCTGGTATCTCTTATACAAAGAGCTACTATCCTTCTAACTTCAATATGGGCAACATAATCTTCGGATCCGCTTGGTACAACCATATCAATCCTGGTCTATTATCTGCCTTTATCATTATGTGCATCGCTATCGTCTTAGACGTAGTCATGAACTTCTCTGATTTCTGCGGATATCTCTCAATCTTATGCTTCATCACTTCCGCTGTCTTATGGTTCTGCACTGTTCCTCTTTATGGAAACATGTACGCTACCTTAGGATCTGCTGGATACTGTCTAGGTATATTCAACATCGTGGATGCTTGCTTAACATTCGTCGGTGTTGCATATAAGTAGACTTCAGTTAATTAAGTATCTATATGAGTCCCTTAAATGGGACTTTTTTAGTCGTTAAAAAAGAGGGCTTAGTTTTATCTAAACCCCCATTAACTTAATAGGTCTTATTAATCAGCGCTTATATCAGTGCCTTCTTCTGCCTCATCAAACTTCTTATATAAGTCATCTATAGTGAGTTTGCTTTTTTCTTCTTTTGTAAGGTCAGCGATGATTCTTCCTTCAGATATCATGATAAGTCTATTTCCGTATCTTAAGGCATCCTTCATATTATGGGTGATCATCATAGCGGTAAGCTGATACTCATTAATAAGAGACTCAGTGAGCTCTAGAATCTTCTTTGAAGTCTTAGGGTCTAAGGCTGCAGTGTGTTCATCTAGAAGTAGAAGCTTAGGTTTCTTCAAGACTGCCATAAGTAAGGTTACGGCTTGTCTTTGACCGCCTGATAAAGAAGAGATCTTATCCTGAAGTCTTTTTTCTAGACCTAGATTTAACGGAGCGAGTCTTTTTATGTACTCTTCGTTATATTCTTTCTTTAAAGCCCACTTAAGAGTTCTTCTTTCTCCTCTTTTTAAGGAGATAGCTAAGTTCTCTTGAATGGATATGTCCCCTATTGTTCCCATATTAGGATCCTGGAAGACTCTTCCAATAAAGGGAGCTCTCTTATAATCTTTTAATTTAGTGACATCTTCATCATCAAAGAATATCTGACCAGAAGTAGGGCTTATAGAACCGGCTATAGTATTTAGAAGAGTAGACTTACCTGAACCATTAGAGCCGATAACAGTAATGAAGTCTTTATCGTTAATAGTGAGGCTTAAGTTCTTAAGAACGTGATTTACTTCGTGATTAGAAGAAGGGAAATCTTTTACGATGTTTACTAGCTTTATCATAATTATTCTCCTTTAACAGCCTTAACACTCATCGTGCTTTTAATGGCTTTCTTCTTTTGAAGGTACTTCTTTAATTCATAGATGCAGACTATCAAAGTAATAAATAAAGCCTTAGTAAGGTTGAGGTAGTTAGTATTGAAGTTAGGTATCTCGATAATGATATCGATAATTAACCAGTAAACTAAACCTCCGAAGACTAAGGAAATTAAGGAAAGCTTGAAGCTCTTATTCCCGAAGACTACTTCACCTAGGAAGATAATAGCAAGACCGATGATGATAGATCCTTTTCCGGCATCAGCGGCTAGATGCTTAGTCATCTGTCCGTATAAGCTTCCTGCTAAGGCTATTAAAGCCGAGGATATTACTAAGCCTAGAATATAACGTGAATTAGTATTGATTCCGTTGGCCTTAGCCATAGAAGGATTCTTACCAGCCGCTCTTAAGGATAAGCCTAGTTCAGTTCCGAAGAACCAATATACTAAGCCCATGACGAGAATCACGAATAACAAGAGAACTACTATCTTACTTACTACTAAGTTATTGAATAAGGAGTTGACCTCTGTAAAGATAGTATTTTTCCCATCCCCTAAGGAAACATTTCCCTTAGAGAGAATGACATTAGGCGTATATAAGGCAATCATGATAATGATGCCGGAAAGAAGAGAGTCTACCTTGAGGTAGATATGAAGAGCAGCGTTTATAAACCCTACTCCCATACCTAAGATAACTGCGATAAGAAGACTTACGATAGGAGGAACTCCCATATTGATCAAAACTAAGGAAACGATACCCGCAAAAGGGAACAAGGTATCTACAGACATATCAGCGATGTTCAGTATTTTATAGGCGATAAAGACACCTACCGCTAATATAGTCCATATCAGTCCTTGGGTCGGGGCATCAGTCCCGATGAATTGTATAATAGAGCTCCAGTTCATAACTTATCTCTTCCTTTCTTTTTATGTTTAAATACCGGCTTCAGTCTTAATGGAACTAGGAATCTCAATACCGGTAGAGGTGAAGAAGTCCTGATTGACATCAAGAGGGAAAGAATCAGATAAGGAGCAAGTAATAGAAGAGATGTCCTCTCCTCTTAAAAGCTTAGCGGCCATCTTTCCTGTGGTCTGACCTAAAGTGTAGTAATTAACAGAGTAGCCCAGAGATCCTCCGTTAGTGGTCTGAGAAGAGTCAGCGCAGACAGTGATAATCTTATTTGTAATCAAGGTCTCTTTAATTGAGGACATAGCGGCAGCGACGGTGTTATCTGTAGGAATGAAAAGACCTTGGATACCAGAAGAAATCATGCCTTGAAGTCTGGAGTCGATATCTACAGAAGCAGAAACACCTCCATCCACTAAAGTGATTCCTAGTTCGTCACAAGCAGCCTGAGCTTCATTCTTCTGGACGATAGAATTAGTCTCTCCCATGTTGTAGAGGATACCTATTTTCTTAATAGAGCTGAACTTAGTAAATAATCCTATGTTCTTACTTGTAGGACCGGCATCAGAAGTGCCGACTACATTGCCGTGATCGGTAGTGGACTTAATAAGACCGGCTCCGACAGGATCAGTACAAGCAGAGTATAAAACAGGAGTGGTCTTTCCTAAATCAGACACAGCGTTTTTAAGTGCTAAGGCTGAAGAAGTAGCAATACCGAAGACCATCGAACAAGAAGACGCTAAGTTATTAGCCATCGAGAGCTCAGTAGAAGAGTCTCCTTCAGGGTTCATAGAAGTAATCTTGATGTTAGTTCCGTCTTCAAAGCCTTCTTTTTTTAACTGATCGATAAACCCTTGCTTATCAGAGTTAAGAGCGTCGTGAGTAGCAATCTGAAGAATTCCTACAGTAGGAGTAGAGTCGCCGCATGATCCTAAAGAGAAAACAGATAAAGACAGAAGAGAGACTGATAAGATTCTAAATAGCTTTTTCATAATTCATACCTCCTTACTGGTGTTAACAAAAAGCCTGAGACCATTTGGGCCTCAGGCTATCAATGCGATTAAAATGTCAGTTCAGCAATTATTGATATCCTTAGCCCTTTTTTGCCTTCTGACTAAGGTTATCAATTACCGTTAAGTAAAAACCTAAGAAAGAAGTTCCTTTCCAAAGTAATAATAGTAGCGGTAATAGTCGTAAGAGACGACTTCGAAAGATTGATTTTCAACTGAATTCATTTTCTTGGTCCTCCCTTTTGAATATGGTTTGATTTAAGCACTTTCTAAAAGTGTTTTCAAGAGCAAAAAATCAAAACTGATGAATTTATGACTGATTTTAGATTCATTTTGTTAATTATACTCAGTTAATTAGTTAGCGTATAAAAATAAAAGAAGTCGATATAAAAAGCCTTTATATAAGGAATACTCCAGTTATTTGCGTAATCGTGTTTTATGTGGCATATTGGAGTTGAGGAAGGAATGTCAGGAAGAAGTTACTTCCCAGTTCGAGATGATTCAAGATGCTGATGAAAAGCCTCTGAAGTTCCTATCCTATCTGATTCGCTTCATTCTGTTCCTACTACATGACTGTCGTTACGAGTACTGCCTTAAGTTTCAGTGTAGATAAGTAGACTTTAGGGAAGTGAAAAGTCGGCGCGAGGTCTTGTTTAATTGATAAACTGATCATTCCTTCCCAGATTGATCAGAATGACTCCGGGGGAATAAAAAACCCTCGGAGTTTTTTCTTTGTTCATCTTCCTTACTTTCATATCATTCCTTCATCTGTTAAGGGTATAATCATCTAGTACTGGATGAACGGATATTATGGAAATAAGCAAGACTTCAAAAGGAAACATGACTAAGCTCATAATCATGAGCTTCTTCCGCTTCTGCGGAGATTCATTGTTTTACGGATATTTAACTAGATATTTGAAGACATTGGGTTTTGATAGCGTTAAGTTAGGCCTTCTTTTATCGATCGTTCCTTTTATGGCGGTCATCGGTAACCTGACTCTTTCTAAAATAGCGACTAACACTAAAAAGAACATCCTCATCATTGAAATCTGGACAGTTATAGAGGGCACGTTTATTCTTATTTCTGGTTTCTATACGGCTTTCTGGTTTGTAGTTATGTTTGATGTCATCTGCTGCTTCTGCTCTAACTCTTTTTATAACATACTAGATACCTTCACTCTTCCTATTACAAGAAAAGACGGTAAGACTTACGCCTTTGGAAGAATGTGGGGTACTTTAGCGTATATTGTAGGTACTTTCTCAGGCGGAGCCTTAATAAGCGCTATCTCATATAAATATACATTCGTAATTGGTGGCGTATTTATGATTATCGCCGGCATAGTCTTCTTATTTATTAAGTTTGATGACTTTTCTTCTAAGGAATCTATCATAGAAGAACAAAAAGAGAATCCTAAATACAGAGAACTATTCGTCAATAAGAACTTTATTATCTATTCCTTAAGCGCTGCTTTGTTAGTAGGTTCCTTATGGGCTAGTGATAACGCCTTTGCCCTATATACAGATACTTTGAATATCTCATCTACTTTATATGGATATTCTTATGGACTTGCTATCATAACAGAAGGCTTAAGCATGATCATATTCTCTAAGGTAAATAAGCCACATAAATGGAGAATACTTCTTTTCTGTTCTATCTGTGCTTCCTTACTAAAAAATGTGCTTATGGCAATACCGAACATGAACCAATATGTCTATCTTTTAGCTGAAGGGCTAAGAGGAATAACATACGGGTTATTCCTGGTCTGCCATCTTAATATTCTTCAGCATATCTTAGGTAAGAGACTGATGAAGAAAGGAATGTTCATCACTATCGCTATAGATGAACTATTAGCCGCTACTTTAGACTTCGTCATGCCTACTATCATAGATAAGACAAGCTACACAGTGATCTTCTGCATCATAATAGGAATCATCATTGTTTCCTTGGTTCTTTTCACCTTCGTAAAAATCGGAAATGTTTCTTATGACGATATGAAAAGAGAAGACCAGGCTCCTTTAAAAAAGGAAGCTGGTATATAATCAATAAGAAAGGAAGACTACACAATATGGAAATCGAAGACATAAAAAGCATGATAGAGGACTTGCCTGATTTTGAAGGCAAACCCGCTGTCGCCTTAGAGACTACTATCATCTCTCACGGCATGCCTTATCCTGAAAACGTCAAGACCGCTTTAGCAGTCGAACAAGAAATAAGAAACCAAGGAGCTATTCCTGTTACTATCGGTATCTTAGATGGCAAGATAAAAATAGGAATGAGCCCTGATGAAATAGAAGAGTTTGGAAAAAGACACGCTGAGATAATGAAAGTCTCTAGAAGAGACTTAGCATATTGCGTATCTTCTAATAAATCCGGGGCTACTACTGTAGCCGCCACTATGATCCTTGCTAACTTAGCCCATATCAAAGTCTTCGCTACCGGTGGTTTAGGAGGAGTCCACCGTGAAGCCCAGAAGACATTTGATATCTCCGCTGATCTAGAAGAATTCTCACGTTCACCTGTAGCAGTCGTCTGCTCTGGCCCTAAGGCTATCTTAGATATCCCTCTTACTTTGGAGTATCTAGAGACCAAAGGAGTTCCTGTTATCGGCTACAAGACACCTAATCTTCCTTTGTTCTACACAAGAGACTCTAAATATAAACTAGAAGCCTCTGTTTCTTCTCCTGAAGAAGCCGCTAAGTTAATAGCCACTTCTCATCTTCTTAATCTCCATCAGGGAATGATATTCGCTAACCCCATCCCTGAAGAGAACTCACTTGATGGAGATATCATGGAGAAAGTAATAGAGAAAGCCGTTAAGGAAGCTGATGATAAAGGCATCAAAGGAAAAGACATCACTCCTTATCTTCTCTCTAAGATCGTCGAGCTTACTAAGGGCAAGTCCTTAGAGGCTAATATCGCTCTTATCAAGAACAACGCTAAAGTCGCAGCTATGATCGCTAAGGCTTTATATAAGTAACTATTAAAGGTCCTATTAAAGCGGATTAAGTTCCGCTTTTTTGATCTTCTGATTTTAAAAAGGTAGGAATGTTAGGAGACAAAGTTAAGCATTTTAAAATCCTTATTCAAGAAAAAACAATCACTTTGCGTTTAACTTGTCACTTTTTTGACTTATCTTCTCTTAGGTGTCATATTGTTTATATGGTAAACCCGAGGGTTGGACTAATTGTCAAGTTCAACTTAAACCTCGATAATTGTTTACCTAACCTGTCGTATGTTTCTTTCCCGTATGTTTATCTTCTTGTCGTCAGCCGTGCTAATCTGGTCGTTAGCACGGTTTTTCTTTAATCTATTTTTACTAGTCCTGACCTTCTAACTAAATCCAGTGTTAATCTTCTTTCCATAAGCACAATGTTAAATTTAGAATGTAGTTTGCGTTTAACTTGTCACTTTACGGGATTTAGAAAAGTTAGGAAACTGAACAGACTTAGCATTTTAAACCTTTATGCCTTAAAATTACTTCAAAAAGAAAGAAGGAAAAATTATGTCATTTGGTTCATTCATGATGAGAACTTTATCTAAGCTTAATGATAAAAACAGAAAACATCTAGTCGTTCCTTCTTCTATAACAGAATGGACAGATATTCTTTATGGAGAAGATAAGAAGAACAATCTTCTCGATGTGTATAAGCCGGTAGATAAGAAAGATGAGAAGATACCTTTTATCATCTCCGTTCATGGGGGCGGATGGGTGTACGGAGATAAACAAGGATATAAAGGCTACTGTCTTTCTTTAGTTAAGTACGGCTTCGCTGTTATTAACTTTACATATACCTTATCTCCTAAAGTAAGATTTCCTAATCATATCAAAGAGACTTTGATGGTAATTAAGTGGGCGATGGATAATTCTGATAAATACGGACTTGATTTAGATAACTGCTTCCTTATAGGAGACTCAGCCGGAGGAAATATAGTATCTATAATCTCCGCTTTGATGTCTAATGAAGAATACTCTAATAAGATGGGAATTAAAGTACCAGAAGGCTTTAAGGTTAAGTGCCTTGGCCTTAACTGCGGACTATATAAGGAAACTATGAGTCATATAAATACCTTAAGCCATTTCTTGAAGTTTATGGAAAAAGGAATGCTCAAAGACTACTTAGGTAAAAAGAACATGGATAAGATGTACTTATCTTGTCCTTATGACTTTATAAACTCTTCTACTAAACCGGCTTATATACTGACCGCTAAAGGAGACTTTTTGAAGGCTAATGGAATCATGATGGATGAGAAGTACACTGAACTGAAGATTCCTCATGAGTTTAAAATCTACGGAAGCGAAGAGGAGCCTTTGCAGCACGTCTTCTTCCTTAACCCTGACTGCAAAGAAGGGTTAAGAGCTATGGATGATGAGATGAAGTACTTCAAGACCTTTATTTCATAAGGAAAACATATATAAAAGCCACTCAAAGTTGAACGATTTTTTGTAATGTGTTCAAGTTTGTCTTTATTTAATTAGGTTGTTTATCACTCTAGTGAGGAAAGTGCTAATTTTTAGCACTCTTTACTTGACATTGCTAAAAAGTCATATAGAATAATATTTGTATCCATTGGGAGGTAACAAACATATTATGATTAAACCTTTAGCTGATTATGTCGTTTTGGAAGCTAAGCCTGCTGAGAAGAAAGTAGGAAGCATCATCTTAGCTACTGAGGATAAGAATAAATCCAATGTCGCTACTGTCATCGCTGTCGGTCCTGGTAAAGAGAACGATAAAGGACAGCTTATTAAGATGAGCGTCAAAGTCGGAGATAGAGTTATCTATAAGGAATACTCTACAACTGATTATAAGGATGGCGATAAGAAGTATCTTCTTGTAAGAAACGAAGATATCATCGCTGTTATCGACTAACTAGGAAAGGAACATAGTTTTTATGGCAAAGGAAATTAAATTCGGAAAAGACGCTAGAGATGAGATGCTCAGTGGTGTTGATACTCTGGCTGATACTGTAAAGCTCACTTTAGGACCTAAAGGAAGAAACGTCGTCCTTGATAAAGGATATGGTTCTCCTCTGATCACTAACGATGGTGTTACTATCGCTAGAGAGATCGAACTTAAAGATAAGTTCGCTAATATGGGTGCTAAGCTCGTATACGAAGTCGCAAACAAGACTAACGATACTGCTGGTGATGGTACTACTACCGCTACTGTTCTCGCTCAGTCTATGATTCATAAAGGGATCGACGCTGTTGAAAAGGGCGCTAACCCGGTCTTCGTAAGAAATGGTATTGAGACTGCCGGTAAGGCTGTCGCTGCTGAACTTATCAATATTTCTAAGAATGTCTCTACTGCTGATGATATAAAGTCTGTCGCCTCTATTTCTGCCGGTGATGATGAGATTGGCTCAATCATCGCTGAGGCTATGAATAAAGTCGGCAAGTCTGGTGTCATCACTGTCGATGAGTCCAAGACTGCTGAGACCAGCATGAACGTTGTTCAGGGTCTTCAGTACGATAAAGGCTACATCTCTCCTTATATGGTCACAGATACCGAGAAGATGACCTGCGAACTTGAAAACGCTTATGTCTTAGTCACTGATATGAAAGTCTCTAACATTCAGGATCTTCTTCCTATGTTACAGGCTGTTGTTGATGCCCATAAGCCTTTACTTATCATCGCTGATGATGTCGATAACGATGTCACTTCAACTTTGATTGTTAATAAGCTTAGAGGTACTTTCAACGTAGTTGCTACTAAGGCCCCTGAATTTGGTGATAACCAGAAGAACATTCTCCAGGATATCGCTATTATGACTGGTGCTAAGTTCTTCTCTAAGGATCTAGCTATGGAGTTAAAGAACGTCACTATCGACGATCTTGGACAAGCTAAGAAAATCACCGTTACTAAAGACAACACTACTATTATCGATGGTGCTGGCAAGAAGGAAGATATCAATAATCGTATTAATGAAATCTCCAACCAGGCTAAGAACGCCACTTCTGAATATGATAAGAAGAAGTTACAAGAGAGAATCGCTAAGCTCTCTAATGGTGTAGGTGTTATTAAAGTCGGTGCTCAGACTGAGTCTGAACTTAAAGATAAGAAACTCAGAATCGAAGATGCTCTTAACGCTACTAAGGCCGCTGTTGCTGAAGGTATCGTTATCGGCGGCGGTGCTGCTTTAATGAAGGTATATGCTGCTTTGAAAGGCAAGCTTACCGATAAGAATCCTGATGTCCAGAAGGGTATCAACGCTGTACTTGAATCCTTATCTGCTCCTCTTGCTCAGATCGCTGAAAACGCTGGCTATGAAGCTAACGATATCATCGATCTCCAGAAGGCTCAAAAAGGCAATGTCGGCTTCAACGCCAAGAATGGTGAATGGGTCGATATGTTCAAGGCCGGTATTGTTGATCCTACAAAGGTCACAAGATCCGCTGTTCTCAATTCTTCTTCTATCTCCGCTTTGTTTGTCACAACCGAAGCTGCTGTATCCGAGATTAAAGAAGATAAGCCCGCTGCTCCTGTAGCTGGCCCTGAGATGTATTAATCTGATCTTAAAAGATCAAACTAGTAATCTAAGATGTGCGTCTATTAAAAGGCGCACATCTTTTTATATGTAAATTATATAAAGGCCTAATAAGGCCATGAGAATAGTAGGTATTCCTACTATCAATCCATATTTCATAAAGGAAACAAAGGAGAATTTAACATCGTATCTTTTTAAAATGGACATCCACATAATACCAGCTAAGGCACCAATAGGAGTAATATAGGCTCCTATATTTGAGCCGATGATAGTTGCAAATAAAGCCTTCTCTTGAATTAAAGAAGACGAGGACTTAATAACCTCGAAGAATAAAACACTCATCGGGATGTTATTAATTAAGTTACAAGTAAGTAAGGAAGATAGTCCGTAAGTGAAGATAGGCTCTGTATAAGAAAGAAGAGATGCTATCTTATCAGTGATCTGATATTCCTTTAAGCATAAGACTAAGGTGAACATAGAAAGAACAAAAGGTATCAGTGAATAAGTGAGTCTTTTTATGGAGTTGAAGAAAACAGAAAACTGCTTCTTTTTACTTATTGAAGCACATAAGGAATAGATAAAAGAGAAAAGAAGAAGCAGAGACGCTGATATTAAACATATCAGGTACATCTCTATATGAATATATGAGGATATCGATAAAAGTATTGTGCAGGTTACTAGTATTACGACTCCTACTATCATGATGGGCTTATTTATGATCTTTACGTCTTCTACTTTAGGTTGGATAGGCTTTTTAAGTTCTTTTCTGAATAAGAGATAAAGGATTAAAAACGAAGTAAGGGAAGAAAGGATAGTAGGTAAGGCCATCTTCTCTATGTAATAGAAGAAGTTGATGTTATCGGAAGACGCTAAATAGATATTAGTGGGGTTTCCGATAAGTAAAAACATAGAGAATGTATTAGCTGCTATAAATTCCTCGACTAAAAAAGGAATAGGATTTATCGAAGCATTCTTACAAAAGAAGATGATAAAAGGAGTGAAGGTAAGAATGATGACATCGTTTGAAGTAAAGATAGTAAGTATAGAAGTTACTAGATAAAGGATGATAAAGACAGATAACTGACTCTTAGATGCTTTCTTAAGAGCTAAGTTAGCGAGGTATTTAAATAGTCCTACTTCATCTAGAACTATAGATAAGGCGCTCATAGAGATGAACAGAGTAAGGATCTTTAAAGGATTCATGCTGGAAGAAGCAGTTAATTCACTCCAGAGGACATTAATATCGATGAGTCTTAAAGAAAGAATAAGTATAGCCCCTATTAAAGGAGGCCAGTAAAAAGTCTGGAAGGAAAATCTTCCTATCTTCACTTTAGGAAGAAAGATAATAAGACATATCATCAAAATCACCGAGAGGATGATTATTATTAAACTCGCTAGCATGTTAAGCCTTTTATTAAGGCTTATTTAGTATATTCCTAACCATAAAAATAAGAAAGATGAGGGGTATTAAGCGTCTATCAAATTTAAATTAGTGCAGTTTGGTCTTGTGTAATCGCTTTCACGATGATATATTTAAGTTATTAATGATAGATAACCTATCAAATTAAAGAGGTCCCTTTATGAACAAACCAGTGTCACAAGAGAAGAAAGACAAGAAGGCTAATGCCATTGTCGTCGTAGCTAAAGACTTGTTTCTTAAAGACGGTATCGACGATGTAAAGATGACTGATATCGCCGATAAGTGTCTTTTAGGCGTAGCGACTCTCTACCGTTACTTCAACGTTAAGAGAACTATCGTCTTAGCCTCAGGAATTATGATCTGGGAAGAGAAGTACCAGGAATTCCTTTCTATTGAGAAAGATAACAATAATAAGAACAGAAACGGAATAGATTCACTTAAAAAACTTCTGTTCCACTTTTATGACATCTATAAAGTAGATAAGAACTTCTTTGTCTTCTTAAGACAGTTCGATAGTTTCTGTGTGAAGGAAAGAATCAATTCTTCCTACTTATCTAGTTACGACGCTGAACTGATGAAGATAAAGGATATCTTCTTTAGTTGTGCGGAAAAGGGCGTTAAGGATGGAACTATTAGATCTGATATAGATTTCAGCTTAGCTTATTTCTCCTTTACTAAGGCCGCTATAGGCTTATGCCAGAAACTCATATCAGAAGGAAGAATTCTTAATTCTGATCAGGAAGAGGATTCTGATAAGCAGGTTGAGATTCTCTTCAATCTTATTTTCTCTTATTTTAAGAAGGCCTAATATTTATGAGCTTCGCCTACCAAATAAAGTATTCAGTCGATGGAGTTAATTACGAAGGCAAATCTTCTTTTCTCGATATAAAAGAAGAAGAGAAGAACGGAGTATTTTCTCTTGTTCTTCTTCCTAGTAAGAAAATAAAGCTCATCTCTTCTAGAGTGTATCTAGATGAAAAGATGAAGCTTTCAGATAAGTTTTTTGAAAATGGATATCAATCCTGGACCGATACTAAAGAGCAGTCTTATTTTGAGAAGACTAAGAAGATGGGCTTTTTAGGGAAGATGAAGAAACTAGAGGATACTTATCATTTTGCTGCGTATGGTGATTATAACTTCATCGAGTATCATCGTCATTATTCTTTCTCATTCACTTACTTGAAGGATAAGAAAGATGTCTGCCGCTTTTATGGCTCTACTTCTGAAAAGGAAGGATACACTGTCTTCTATATAAATAAAGGGAAGTTAGAAGCTTATAAGGATAATAAGGATCTTGTTATCTCTGCTCCTTATACTGTCTTTTCTATATTTTCTCATCAAGGGTCAAAAGAAGAGTGCTTTATTAAGTATGCTTCTTGCTTTAATAAGAGTCTTATCTGCAAAGATAAGATCACCGGGTTTACTACTTGGTACAGACATTATCAGAACATATCTGAAGAGACTGTTAATTGTGATTTAGAGAATGTTAAGAACTCTAAAATACCATTTGAGTATTTCCAAATCGATGACGGATATGAACCTTATATAGGTGATTGGACTATTCCTGATAAGAAGAAGTTCCCAAATGGATTAGAACCTGTTATTAAGCATATTAAAGACTCTGGATATAAGCCTGGAATATGGCTAGCCCCGTTTTTAGTCGATAAAGACTCTGATGTATTTAAGAAGCATCCTAATTGGTGTCTTAAAGATGTAGATGGTAAGTATATGATTCACGGCTCTAATTGGGGCGGGAGTTACATCCTTGATATCTATAATCCAGAGGTAAGAGAGCATCTTCATAATGTCTTCTCTTACTTAAAGGGCATCGGAATTGAGTTATTTAAACTAGACTTCTTATACGCTGTTTCAAATAAGCCTAGAGAAGATAAGTCTAGAGGTCAGATTATGTGTGAGGCTATGGAGTTTTTAAGAGAAGAACTAAAAGGGAAGATAATTCTGAGCTGTGGTGTTCCTTTATTCCCGTGCTTCTTCAATGTCGATTACTGCCGTATCGGAACAGATGTATCTCTTATTTATAACGATGTGTTCTATATGAGGTTCTGCCATAGAGAGAGAATCTCCACTAAGTTATCAATGCAGAACACTATCTCTAGATTTCCTCTTGATCACCTCTTCTTCCTTAATGATCCGGATGTGATTTTGATGGTAGGAACTAAGATGAGTAAGAAACAGAAGAAGAAACTATATCAAATCGATAAGAAATACGGAAGTGTGTATTTCACTTCCGATGACGTCAGCCAGTACAAGAATACTGAGCTAAGTCAGTGGGAGGACTTAAAAAGATAATTATTAACTCTCTGATTTACTTATATCGCTTACTAGATGTTTGCATTAATGAAAGGAACCTTATTTATATATGGTAAATGCATCGACTAAATCCTTCTTACCGGGACAAAGACCGGTCACTAAAAAGACCATGTGGTCATTCGCTATGGGCCAGATGGGATGGGAAATCTGCGCTGGTATTATTTCTTCTTGGTTAGTTTATTATTTCTTGCCTAGTACTGATCTTATTTCTGAAGGTCAGGCTGTCTATATTCCTCAGGGATATATATTCTGGGTCTTTACTGTCGTCGGTCTTATTACATTCGGAGGCAGAATCTTTGATGCTATCACAGATCCTCTGATCGCTTCCTGGTCAGATAACTTCCGCTCTAAGTTTGGCAGAAGAATTCCGTTTATGACTTTAGCAGCTTTGCCTTTAGCTATCGTCACTTGCTGCATATTCATCATGCCTAATGGTGGAATCACTGCTGGAAACGTTGCTTATCTAGCATGTATGTTGATTCTTTTCTACCTTTTCTTAACTTTCTACTGCACACCTTATAACGCTTTGATGGCAGAATTAGGAAAGACTCAAGATAACAGACTTTATATTTCTACCGCTATTTCCTTCACTTATATCGTCGGATGTGTCTTCGGTTATGCTGCTCCTTATATCTGGGGATTATTCATCTCCGGTGGTATGGAGAGAATGACCGCTATTAAACTAACATTCGGTATCTTAAGTGTCGTTGCTCTTATCTGCATGTTAGTTCCTTGCTTAACTATTAAAGAAACTGATTATGTCGTAGTTAAAGAAAACGATAAGAAGGTCAATACCTTCAAGTCTCTGGCCTCTACTTTTAAGAACAAGGACTTCAGAGTATTCGTCTTATCTGATGTCGCTTACTGGATCGGTCTTACTTTGTTCCAGACCGGTATGGGATACTTCGTCACATCTTTACTTAATCTAGCGGAGGCGTGGTCTACTTACTTAACGGTAATAATGACCGCTATATCTGTCTGCTGTTATCCTCTAGTCGGTAAGTTCTCAAAGAAGTTTGGTAAGAGGAAGATGGTAATATTCGCCTTCTTCATGTTTGCCTTCGCTTTCGGATTTGCTGCCTTATCAGGAAAACTTGGAATACCTAATGAAGTACACGCAGTACTTATCGCAGTATTTGCTGCAGTACCTATGGCTATACTTGGTATTCTTCCTCAGTCTATGGTTGCTGATATCGCCGAAGAGGATACTATTAAGACCGGTGAGAAGAGAGAAGGAATGTTCTACGCTGCTAGAACATTCGCCTTCAAGATCGGTCAGTCTGTCGCTTTGTTGATGTTCTCATCTTTGGCTTTAATAGGTCAGGTCTCTGATGATAAGGGAAATGTCATCTCCTCTAATGGCTGGGGCTATAGAATCGCTTTAATTGTCGCTATGGCATTTGTCATCTTAGGAGCTGTCGCCTTATGGTTCTACAACGAAAAGAGAGTCATGACTACTATTCAAGAAGGACATAAGTTAGAAGCTAAGGAGAATCTATCTACTGATTTTGATCAAGATTCCAAAGAAGATAAGTAAATATGGAAGATAAATCTAGTCTGATATTCTCTAATCCTATAAGTAAGAAGACCATCAAAAAAGGTCTTAAGTCTAAAAAGAAGTTCATCAAGAAGTTCGGCGATGACTCAAATAAGAACTACCATCTTTCTTCTAAGCCCATCAAGTGCTTAGAAGAGATGGGTGTTAATGACTTAGTCTGCTCTGATGAGAAGTTTGAGTTTCCTAAAAACGCTGTAGTCATCGGTAACATCCGTATGGGATTTGGTCATTATAGAATCTCTATTGCTATGGCTAGCTGCGCTAAGGCTTTAGGATATGAGCCTTACTGGTTTGATTTAGCGAGTTTTGACGCTACTGGCTCTAAGATGATCAGAGCTCAAAACGACCTTTACTCTTTAGGCTCTAAGATTTCTCAAAAGTCCAAGTTATTTAACAAAATCGTCTGGGAACCTATGAATTCAGAAGGGTTCAGAAAGATCTCTTATAATTCTATCGACCAGAAGAACTCTGAGTTATTAGTGCCTTTATTTAAGTCATTTCCTAAGGATGTTCCTTATATCGCGACCCATGTCTGGCCTTCTCAAGGTGCTGTTCATGCGGGTCTTACTCATGTAGTTAACGCTATTCCTGATAACTGGCCTATGGGTCTTCACTTATCAGAAGGCGCTATTCATACAGTTCAGACACCCTTCGCCTATTTAGGATATAAGATGCTTAACGGCATGGATAAGAAGCCTTTAAAGGGTATGCCTGAAAAGGACTTATATGAAGTAGGCCATTATGTCGATGATGAGCTTGTTAGAAACATCGATCATGATTCTGAACTCAGAATCAAGAGAGTAAATAATAAGGAACCGATGAGATTCCTTATGACTGTCGGAGGAGCTGGAGCCGGTGCTAAGCAGTTTATGAATATGATTGAGCACCTTGTTCCTTATGTTAAGGATAAGAAAGCGGCTCTATTCATCAACTTCGGCGATCACTTAGATATGTACTACTATTTAAAGAAGCACTTAAAGGGCTTTGATGAGAATACCTTCAAGTTCTTCGATGAATACGATAAATTAGCGGAGTTTACATCTAAGATGGATGAAGCGCATGTAGAGGGAATATATCTCATCTGCAACAAGGATATATTCGAAGCTGTCTACTCGACTAACCTTCTTATGAGAAAGACTGATATCCTCATTACTAAACCTTCAGAACTCGCTTATTATCCGATCCCGAAGATCATGATGAGACATATCGGAGGCCATGAAGTATATGGCGCCATACACGGAGAAGAAGAAGGAGACTCAACATTCGAATGTGATACTCCTATCAAGATGAATCAGATGTTAGATACTATGCTTAAGGATAAAGACTTATATATCCATATGGTTAAACAAGTCCAGAAGCTTAATAAAGAGGGCTTATATAACGGCGGATATGAAGTTGTTAAGTTAGCGGTCGAAGGAAGAAAATAAATACTTAAAAAGCCTCTATATGTGCAAGTAAGCATGTATAGAGGCTTTTATCTTTACTTTGAATGAGCTTTTTCGTAGTCAGTTATTAAACTAACTCTGACCATGTGTCTTCCGCCTAAAAACTTAGCGTTTATGAAGGTTAAGACATTCTTAAGTGCTTCTTCATTAGTTAAGTAATCCGCACCTAAGGCTATCATATTAGCGTTATTGTGCTCTTTCATAAGAGCGGATACTTTTTCGTTATATCCTATTCCGCATCTGATGCCTTTTACTTTATTAGCGGAGATGGAAACTCCTTCTCCGGTACGGCAGATTACTATTCCAAGATCTGCTTCGCCTATTGCTACCTTAGTAGCGGTCTGGATGGCATAAGTAGGATAATTGCAGGAATCTTTAGTGAAAGTCCCACAATCTGTAACTTCGTATCCGAGCTTAATGAGCTCTTCTCTTAAGTAGGCTTTTAAATCGACACCGCCGTGATCTGAACCGATAGCTATTCTTTCCATAGTTATTCTCCTTTATAAGCTTTTAAGACTTCTTCGAAACTTAAATCGCCTTGTCTGATGAGCTTAGGCTCTTTTAAAGAAGAGAAGTCTACGATAGTAGAAGGACGTCCATGAGTTTCTCCACCATCGATAATATACGGTATTTCTCCATTAAAAGCTTCATAGACATCTTTAGCGCACTTACCAGGAGTAAGACCTGATTTATTGGCGGAAGGGACTAAAAGAGGCTTTCCGACTCTATCGATGAAATCTCTTAGTTCCTTAAGCCCCGCTATTCTTATTCCAATAGCAGGTGAGTCCAAGGTAACGTGCTTTTGAAGTCCTTCTTTAGGAGGAAGAAGAAGAGTAAGAGGACCAGGTACAAACTTTTTAATGACGTTTCTGATGCCTTTATTGAGGTAGGCGAATTCTTCAAAGTCGAAGTTATTGCCTCCCATTAAAGTAAAGGGCTTATCAGGAGGTCTATTCTTGGCGTTTACTAATCTTTTGAATGCGTCGTAGTTATCATAGACCACACCTAGACCATATACGGTCTCGGTAGGGAAGGATATTACATTTCCTTCTTGGATCGATTTAACAGCTTCTTCTGATGTAAAACTTACTATTTTGGTTTCCATATAGATATCTCTTTTTACATGAAGATTATAACATGTATTTTAACAGTGGAATGTAAACACAATGTTTATAAGGATAAACTCTTTATTAATGGGTTTATGTTAGAATTAAATATATATGAAATACAAGACTGTTAAGGAGTTTGTAGCATCATTTGAAGAGAAACTCGATAAATCGAGTCTTCTCGACATGAGTTTTGATAAAGAGGAGGATTTGGAGATACTTACTCCAGAACTAGGATCCTTTTTTGATTCCTTCGTCCTTGGTGAACGTTATGAGTTTGTTACTTTCTTTGATAGATCCTTTAAATCCGATGATGGGAAGATAGATTTTAATAATCAGAGAATACTAAGAAAGAACAGATATCAGAAGAATGAGCTTATCGATAAACTCAACCCTATTCAGCTCACTCCTAAGAAAGTAACTTCTTGTTCTTTGCCTTTTGATCAGGAGAGGGCTTTGTCTTTCTTAGATAAGAAAGACGATGTCTTCCTTACTTTCGGTAATCTTTATTACCACCAGGCGGATAAGAAGGCTATATCTGTAGCCCCTCTGGTTTTCTTCAAGATAAAGATAGTAAGAGAAGAGAATACTTTCTTTATGGTCTTAGACTATAACTCTCCTATATATAACAGGCCTTTATTCAGAATACTGAAGAAGCAATACGGTATCGATGCCGGAATAGATGAATCCAGTTTTGATTATCAGAACATCATTAAAGGCGTTACTGATAAGCTGGCGTCTTTATCTTTTGCTACTGATGATTCTTTCAATATCATCAGAGCTGATATTTTCAACGATATGATGATGAGTCAAGTCGTCGAATATAAAGACAAGATGTCTACTGACTCTGTGTTCCGTGCTTTAGATGACCCTAGCTTAACTAGCAAATCCTCTTATGTCGGGAAGAATATGCATCCTAGTTATGTCTCAGATGGACTTAACTTTATTTCTTCTCATGATGTTACTGATATAAGCGAAGTAAATCCTCTTTCATATTCGTTTCTAACAGAAACTATCGATGAATATATACTCCATAAAGATAACGTCGTATATATCGCTCCTACTAAACAGAAGAGCGATGAAGTAAGAAAGAAGATGGAGAGTCAGTTCTACGATGCTTTCTTCTCATATAAAGACATCACTAAGCCAGGGACGGCTTTATTTACATTGATGGAATCCGCTTCTTCTAAGCCTGGGTACTTAGTAGATTCTTCTTTGCTCATGAAGAAAGAAAACCTTAAATCCATCGATGAAAAAGGAAGAGAACTGGATAAGAGAATTAAAGAGATATCCTTGCCTTTAGATGAAACTCTTAGTCAGACATATCAGAATTATGCTTCTTATAAGAGCAAGTCTCATAAGCTATTTAAGTTTGATGAGAACGATGAATATACATATGAAGACTATCTTCACGATAAGGACTTCGTATCTTTCGCTTCTTCTTTAAAGGAGTTCAGCTCAGTTCCTTTTACTTCCCATCCTTTCTACGGACTCAATTCCTTAGTTAAGGAAGAGAATTACGACGATATCATCATCTTCTTGAAGAGCATGGTGGACGACATCAATAAGTTCACTAAGGCTATAGAGGTCTCTTATGTTAAGTTATCCGGGTGGTCGGATTTTAATTCGATCAAGGACTTTGATGACTCTACTAAGCTGTTCTCTATTTTCTCTAAGTACGATGGATTCCCTATATCGTATTTTAATGTCGACTTTTCTTTCGAGGTCTTAAAGCAGATCAATGACCTTATTAATTACTTCAGACTAGAAGCTTCTATAAGACTCTCTATAGATGTCTTATGTAGACCATCTATCTGGAACATGGACTTTAAGTCTATTTTGGAATCTGTCGATGACAGAAAGCGTCTTAGAGAGCTTAAGAAGCAGATGAAGTCTATCATCAAGATCTTCCCTTTAAAGAAGAACTTTAAGACTCTTATTGTTCTTATAGATAAGTTCCAAGATAACAGAGAGAAGATAGAGGCCTTAATTCCTGAACTATCTAAGAAGTTTGGTAATAAGGTAGAGAGTCTTGATGGTCTTTTATCTATCCAGAAAGCCCATGAATTCATATCTTCTTATCAGAGACATAAGAAGTTATTTGATAATCTGGACTTCTCTAATGCCTTTACAGATAAGATTTTTAACGATAAGGACTTCTCTTATGCTTATAAGACCACTTATTATCCTAACCTTATAGAGCTAAGGTCTGTTCTAGAACATGACTTTGATAAATATAGAAAGATCTTCGATGAAGATAAGGCGGATTATTTCTCGGCGTCTTTTGATCAGATAATCGCTATTATCGAAAAGAGAATAAAAGCTAAGAAGAGTTCGTTTATCAATTATCTTAGTTTCTCCACTAAAGCCGATAGCGGCTCTAAGGAGCTAAGAGACGCCCTTCTTTCTGAAGAGAAGGTCAATTCTTCATTAGAGAACTTCTCTAATGATTACTTCTCATCTTTATATGAGTTCTTGATGCTGAAGGCTCTAGATGAGAATAACGGCGTAGCCTTATTAGAGAACAGATCTGATAATCTTTTTGAGATGTACTTAAAAGGAGTATCCTCTTCTGATCTTTCTAGAATCGACACTGTTAAGTCATTCAACATCAATAAATCTGTTTTGATATCTAAGCCTTCTTACCTTCAGACCTTAAAAGCCTTGAAGTCTATTTATCATAATAGAAGAATGCTTTCTGTTAGAGAGGCTTTGAAAATAGGAGGAGATGTCTTCTTCCATATTTTTCCTTTCACTATTTCTTCTTTTGATAAGCTCGATTACTTAACTGGTTATAAGTTTGATCTGGCTATTATAGATTTAAGAGAAGGGTACGACCCTTTAAAGCTGATGCTGGCATTAATGACTGCGAAAAAGGCCATTATCTTAGGAGACGCCCCTGATTTTAATGTCTCTAAGTTAGATATCAACCTCAATAAGGACATGGTCAATTACTCTAAGCTCAATAAGTATCCTTCTTCTTTTATAGATGAAGTAACTAAAGCCTATCAAAGACAGAACATCACCATTATTAAAGATAAGAAGATCAACGACTACCTCACTGTTCCTTTCTACTTTGAGAAGAACGGAGATAAGTTCGCCTTAAGAGAAGAAGAGCAGGAAGATGTTCTTACTAGCGAAGACTCTTTCGATCTCTCTTTGTTCTTATATAAAGAGCATCAGATAAAGACTGTCTATCTTTATCCTTTGATCTTTACAGTCTACGAGGACTTATCTGTCCTTTCTTCTTATAGAGATGTTAAGGAAGTCGAAGAGCAGATGAATAAAAAGGGAGGCTTAAAAGAAAACCTCACTTACGAGCAGAGAAGAAAAGAAGACTACTTCCAGATGCTAGATAAGATATCTTCTTCCTTTACTCCTTTTATCAAGCTCAAGGAAGAAAATGAGAATCCTTCATTAAAGAGCGTCGAGCTTAGAAGATCCTCCTTAAAAGAAAGACCCATAGTGAATATCTCTTATCTGGAGATCGCTAAGGGCATACTTACTTATCTTTCATATTTCACTTTCTTAAATGAGGATGTCCTCATCAAGAGAATAAGTGAAGTAGTAGGTACTAATGAAAAAGATGTAGACTTCAGGCTTCTTTTCTTAAGAAGCGAGAATTACCTTCTCGAGAAGAAAGTAATTAATAAAGACGGTAGCAAGATATCTATTATAAGGTAAGAAAAAAGATACACATCAATTCGAATATGTATCTTTTTTAGTGTTCTAATTAGTTCTTCTTCTCTAAGAGAATAAGGTAATCGAGGGGATTAGGAGTGTACTTCTTCATAAAGCACATGACTAAGTCTAGAAGGTTCCAGAGTTCTCCTATGCCGATGCAGTTAGCTAAGAGCTTTACTGCAAATAACTTCCAGCCTTTTTTGAAACCTAAGACATATATCTTATCGATTCCAAGCCAGCCTAAGAAGAATATTATGACCGCTAGTACCCAATTTATTTTCTCATCATCCATATTTATTCGCTCCTTGCGCTTTATTAATTATAAGGGTAGGACAAGAATCTTTCAATAACTAGAAAGGAAGTAGAGACTCTGTTTTTATATAGTAATGAGGAACAAATATAGTTTCTTCATATGACTAACATATTCTTAATAGAGTAGACTACTAGATGAAATATCAAATATGAAAAACGATCCAACCTTATTTAATGAATATAAATCTAATGAATCAAAAATAGCCTTAAGTTCATTTACTGAAGAAGAGAAGAATTCCATTAAGGAAGTAATCTCAACTTCTCTTGAAGATTATGAAAGACTGAAGAAGTATTGGTTCGTACCGTTTCTTTTCGGTATGTTTATAGGTACTTTCATCACTTTCTTTTTCATATCTTTCTTTTCACTTCTCATAGGAGCTGTAATAGGAGTTATTTTTGCTTTTGGGTATATGGGAATAATAAAGAAGCAGACTTTCGGTAAGGGTAAAGATAAGGTGATACCTGTAGTAATGAAGACCTTATACGGAAAAGATGCTGCATATGAAAGAGAAGACGGATGGTCTCCGGATATTATGAAGAATGTCGGGCTGTTCCAGATAGGTAATGATTTTTCTTCTTCTGATAAGATTGAGGGTTCTTATAAGGGAGTTGATTTTGTAGCGTCTAATGTTTCTTCTAAGCAAGTCACTAGCAACGGAAAATCCACTACTACAGTCACTTATTTTGAAGGTGTTGTGGCTATTTATCAGTTTAATAAGAGCATTTCTTCTTCTCTAGAAATAAGGGAAGATGAGAATGGATTTGGTAAATCCAAAGTATTTAATAAAAAGAACAAAATAGATTTCGAGGATAAGGAGTTCAACGATCAATTTAATGTGTATTGCCCTAATCCCGAAGAGGCGTTTTATGTCATCACTCCTCAGTTTATTTTAGGCTTCAAGGAAATTAAAAGGAGGGTGCCCGGCAGTTTGATTTTCTGCATTCAATCTGATAGATTAGTCATAGCCATTAATGGCTTAACTAACAACTTTGATTTCAATAAAAAGTCGAATAATGCAGATGATATCTTAAAATCCATTGTTGGCGAGGTTTTGCCGTTTAAGTGGTTTGTCGATATTTTTAATCTCGATGATTCCTTTTCTTCTGTTTCTGTTAAAAGAAAGCTGAAGAAACAATCAGAGGAAAACGAGATTAATAATAAGCAGAATATATGACCTTGTTAGGTCTTAAATATACACACCTTTATTAGGAGGAATCGGAAAATGTTACAGCCATGGGCTATTGTTCTAATCGTTATTGCGTCTTGTCTTGTTCTTATCGCTATCTGCTTAGTTCTTTATTGGATCGGAGTCTATAACAGATTCAAAAGACAACAGCTGATGATAGAAAACGCTAAGTCTGATATTGATATAGCGCTCACCAAGAGATTCGATTTGCTCACTAAGATGTTCGATATCACTAAAGGCTACTCCAAGCATGAAAAAGAGACTTTATCTGATGTCATCGGTCTAAGAAGCGGTATCCCTAATGGAACTACAGCAAAAGACCTCTCTTCTATCAATTCTAAGTTGGACTCTGAAGCTAAGAAGATCGAGATTACTTTTGAAAAGTATCCTGAGTTGAAGGCTAATGCCTTGTTCTTAGAGCTTCAGGCTTCTTCTAGAGACGCTGAAGAACATCTTCAGGCATCTAGAAGGCTATATAACAACAACGTCAGAATTTATAATGAGAGCTTAGTAGTGTTTCCTTCTTCAGTCATCGCTAAGCATTATCATTTCCAGAAGTCTGATTTCTTCGAAGCCGAAGAAGCCAGTAAGAAAGACGTTAAGTTAGACTTCTAACTTATAAATTTATGTTTATATGCCGCCTTATCAGGCGGCTTTTTTAATCGGTGAATAAATATAACTACCTTAATTTAGATTTTCCATGTTAAATCCTCTTAATTTACATACCTTTAAATTCTGATATAAACCTTTAAATTTCCTCTTTACTTTTAAAAAAGAAAGTAGAATACTCATACCGTGAGATAAATAACTCACATTGTGAGGTATATATGGAAGAGAACGAAATAGATTCGGCCTTTTGTGAATTTATCAAGACTTTCGGAAGGTTCGTGAGTAAACCTATTCAAGACAAGACCATCGGTATAGGTCAAGGTCAGAATAGAATCCTTGCTTATCTTAACGAAAATAGGGAAGGAGCTAACCCTGGAATTCTTTGTGACGTACTTAAAGTAGGATCAGGAAGAATCGGGAATGCCTTAAAAGAACTCGAGAGAAAAAAGATGGTCCAACGAAAAAAGGACCCTCACGATAAAAGAAAGACTATCGTTCTTATTACTAAGAAAGGATCTGAATATGCCTGTAAGCAGAAGGAAGAGTTCATTTCTAGAGTAAAAAGAGTCATTAAAGAAGTAGGAGTAGAGAAGTTTAAAGACTTCATTAAAACTATGAATCATATGCTAGATATCAATGATGAGATTGATAGAGAGGAAAAAAAGGACAATGTTCAAGCTTTATAAGAAACTTAAGCCCTTAGACTGGATTCTGATCGGGCTTATAGTAGCGTTCACTGTGGGGCAGGTGTACTGCACTATGACCATGGTGGATTTTGTAAGTGGAATTATTAAATCAATAACATATCTTAACTACCACAATAATCCGGATCTATTAGGTGAGACTTTCTACAATATGTTTACTACTACTATGAATAGCGACTGGACGATACTGGCTAATATGTCAGTTCAGACACTTACTAGCTTAGGTGTTAGTGCCGATATGGCCGGGACTATGCATTCTATTGCTACCGCCTCGACCGGGGATATTTGGTATAACGCTGGAATGATGGTCCTTTTAGCCTTAGGGACTGCTTCTTGCCAAGCTATTATTTCTATCATCGCTTCTTATGTCGCTGCTGATCTTTCTACTAATATCAGAAGAGACCTCAATGCTAAGGTGTCTTCTTTCTCCTTAGAGGAAATAAATAAGTTCTCTACCGCTTCTTTGATTACCAGAACCACAAACGATATTCAGCAGGTTCAGATGGCTAACCTTCTTATGATGAGAATGGTCTTTGCGGCTCCTATTACTGCTATATGGGCTATATGCAAGATCCAGGCTTCTTCTTTTGAGCTTACTGTCGCTACTGGAATCACCATTATCATTCTTATCGCCAGCATCGCCTGCATCATGCTGTTTGTTATGCCTAAGTTCAAGTCTATGCAGAAGATCATCGATAGAGTTAACGGAATCACAAGAGAGAATCTTACTGGTATCAGAGTAGTAAGAGCTTATAACGCTGAGGAATATCAGGAAGATAAGTTCAACATAGCTAATGATAAGCTCACTAAGACTCAGTTATTTACCGGAAGAGTTTTAAATCTCATGTCTCCTATTATGATGATTCTCATGAATGGCTTATCATTAGCCATTTACTGGATAGGTGCTATTTTAGTCAACAAAGGACAGATTGATTTTGGTACTATTACATCATTTGTCATGCTGGCTACTCAGATAATCATGGCGTTCATGATGCTCATGATGATGTTCATCTTCTGGCCTAGAGCCTCTGTTTCCGCTAAGAGAATAAATGAAGTTCTCGATACTAATGTATCTGTTGTTGATCCTCAATATGAAATAAAGCCTGTCGAGGAGGGGACTGTAGAGTTCAAGGATGTTTCCTTTAAGTATCCTGGAGGGGAAGCTGATGTTATTAATGACATTTCCTTTAAAGCCAAGAAAGGAGACACTATCGCTTTTATAGGAGCGACAGGGTCTGGTAAGTCTACAATCATTAATCTAGTCTCTCGTTTATACGATGCTACTAAAGGACAGGTTTTAGTAGATGGCGTTGATGTTAGGAATATGAAGCAGAAGACCTTAAGAGGCCTTATAGGATATGTTCCTCAAAAGGGAATACTTATGTCAGGTACTGTTAAGAGCAATATCGCTTTTGGTAATCCTAGTATCGATGATAAGCAGATAGTTAAGGCTGCTAAGATAGCTGAAGCTGATGAGTTTGTCACTCAGATGGAGAATGGTTATGACTCTGAGATCTCTCAGGGTGGTAAGAATGTCTCAGGCGGTCAAAAGCAGAGACTATGTATCGCTAGGGCTGTAGCTATCAATCCTCAGATTATGATCTTTGATGATTCCTTCTCAGCTTTGGACTACAAGACTGATAGAAAGGTCAGAGACAACCTTAAAGAGTTCGCTCCGGGTATTACTAAGCTTATTGTCGCTCAGAGAATAGGTACTATTATGGACGCTGATGAAATAGTCGTCTTGTCTGATGGAAAAGCGGTAGGCGTAGGAACTCATGAAGAACTTTTGAGAAGCTGCCCTATATATAGAGATATAGCTTTATCTCAGCTTTCTAGAGAGGAGTTAGGCTTATGAGAGGACCCGGACCTAAACAAGGAATAGCTAAGAAGATGTCTACTAAAGACATGAAGAAGAATCTTATGAAGATGATAGGAGGCTCTAAGAAGTATTTCCCTTATATTATCATCGCTTCTATCTGCATGGCTATATCTGTCGTTCTTTCTATTTATGCTCCTCAGTTCTTATCTGATTTTACTAACGAGATTACAAGAGGTGCTGCTAAGCAAGATATCGATTTGAATTATATAGAGAAGCTAGGTATTACCTTAGCGGTGTTCTACGCTTCTAATGCTATCTTGTCTTATGTAGCTAACTACATAATGACTAGTATTTCTCAGTACTATGCTAAAGATCTTAGAAAAGCTATCTCAGATAAGATCAACAGAATGCCCTTGAAGTATTTTGATGGGCATCAGTACGGAGATACTCTTTCTATCATCACTAACGATGTAGATCAGATAGGCGAGTCTTTACAGCAGTCTGTCTCTATGCTCATATCTTCTGTATTTATGCTTATAGGAGTTATGATCGCTATGTTCATAACTTCCTGGCAGATGGCTTTAGCCGCTTTGATCTCCTTGCCTTTAATGGGGCTCATGCTTCTTCTTATTACTAAAGGCGCTATGCCTCAGTTCAAGAAGAGACAGGAATATATAGGTAAGGTTAACGGAATTGTAGAAGAGAACTTCTCCGCTCAGATTATCATCAAGTCCTTCAACGCTGAGGACAGAGTTAATTCTGACTTTGAAAAGTCTAACCAGCAGCTTAGATGGACTATGTTCAAGGCTCAGTTCTTCGGCGGGCTTATGCAGCCTATGATGTCATTTATATCTTATGTAGCTTACGCTGCTGTCTGCTTAGTTGGCGGATTATTGATGAACGATGGAGGAATAGTGACATTCGGTACTATTACTGCCTTTATCGTCTATGTTAATTTGTTCCAGTCTCCTTTATCTCAGATTGCTCAGGCTGCTAACTCTTTGCAGATGGCAGCAGCTTCTTCTCAAAGAGTCTTCGACTTCTTAGGAGAAGAAGAACTTGCTCCTGAAGTAAATAAGACTAAGAAGTTAGCGGATAAGGACGGAAAAGAAGTTGTTAAGGGCGCTGTTCAGTTTAAGAACGTCTCCTTCTCTTACGATCCTTCTAGAGAAATCATCCATAATTTCTCCGCTGATATTAAGCCCGGCATGAAAGTCGCTATTGTCGGACCTACTGGAGCCGGCAAGACAACAGTAGTTAATCTTCTTATGAGGTTCTATGAAGTAAATAAGGGAGATATTCTTATAGATGGAGTTTCTATTAAGGATATGCCTAGAAGTGAAGTGAGAGATATATTCGGAATGGTCTTGCAGGATACTTGGATGTTTGAAGGCACTATAAAGGACAATATCATTTATAACACCAAGAACGTTCAATCCTCTCAGTTAGATGAAATATGCAAAGAGGCTGAAATCTACCATTATATAGAGACTCTTCCTAACGGTTACGACTATTACTGTGAAGATGATTCTCAGATATCAGGTGGTCAGAAGCAGCTTATTACTATAGCTAGAGCCATGCTGAAGAAAGCCCCTCTTCTCATTCTTGATGAGGCTACTTCTAATGTCGATACCAGAACAGAAGAAGAAATACAGATGGCTATGGATAAACTGACATCTGGACGTACTTCCTTTGTTATTGCTCACCGTCTTTCTACTATTAAGAACGCTGATTTAATTCTCGTCATGAAAGATGGAAACATCATCGAACAAGGTAATCACGACTCACTGATGAAGCAGAACGGTTTCTACGCTTCCTTATATAACAGCCAGTTTGCCTTTGAATAAATAACAAACTAAGCATGTTAATAGCCACTACAGAACAAACACTGTAGTGGTTTTATTTATAGTCAGTATTCATTTTTACCGGTAGTACTTAGCCTGCTTAGAGAACATCTTATAGTAAATACCGTCTTATTTACTACTAGTTTCTCTATAGAGTTACATACATGTAATTCGCTTACTGGATCTAAGGCTGAAGTAGGTTCATCAAGCAAGACAATAGGAGAAGCCTTTAAAATAACATAACTAGCAAAAAATAGAGAGGCTAATATAGAATCTAAAAAGCTTCTTTTTATTGCAAGGTAATAACAGTAACTAATTGTTGCAAAAATGCGCTTAGATAAGGACCTAAGCGCCATAGTTTTGGATATTGTTATTTTGCTTCTTTTCTTAAGAACTGAAGAAGTCTTGGATTTGTAGAATCTTTGAAGATATGTGAAGGAGTTCCTTGATCTACTATGACTCCTTGATCCATGAAGACTACTTGATCAGCGACGTCTCTTGCAAATGACATCTCGTGAGTTACTACTACCATTGTCATTCCTTCATAGGCTAAGGACTTCATGACCGCTAAGACTTCACCGACCATTTCAGGATCTAGAGCGGAAGTAGGTTCATCAAAGAGAATGACATCAGGGTTCATGCATAAGGATCTGGCGATAGCGACTCTTTGTTTCTGACCGCCGGAGATCTCAGATATCTTGAAATGAACTCTATCTGCTAATCCTACCTTAGTAAGATTCTTCAAGGCTGTTTCTTTGGCTTGTTCTTTATTGATATGAAGAACATGAGTCTGACCTACTATGCAGTTATTCAAGACATCCATGTTATTGAACAGGTTGAATGACTGGAAGACCATAGAGATATGTGTTCTTATCTCTGTGTGCTTAACAGAAGAAGAAAGGATGCTTTGGCCTTTGAACTTGATGTCTCCGTTAGTGGGAGTCTCAAGAAGATTGAGGCATCTTAAGAAAGTGGATTTACCAGAACCGGAAGGACCGATTACTACTACACACTCTCCTTTATTGATATCTAGGGAGATATCCTTCAAGACATCAGTGGTTCCAAAGGACTTGGCAAGATGCTGGACGCTAATTATAGGTTGGTTATCTGACATTTTGTTCATCCTCCTTATCTGAAGAGTTATCGGAAGTATCATCGACTACAGGAGCAGAAGTATTAGAGACTAGATTGTTCTTACGGTAATGGAAGAAACTGACCTTGAACTTCTTGCCATCTAGTTTCATTTCTACCAGCTTTAATATTCCAGTAGTAACTAAAGTAAGCAATAAGTATAAGATAGCGACGATAGTAAGAGCAGCAATGGTCTGATATCCCTTATTAGAGACCTGACCTGCCATATAGTAAAGCTCCATGACACCGATGACATTTAAGACAGAAGAGTCCTTGATGTTAACTATCCACTCGTTTCCGATAGTAGGCAAGGAGTTTCTTATAGCCTGGGGAAGAGTAACTAAGAACAGAGTCTGAATATTAGACATACCTAATGACTTAGCACCTTCTACCTGTCCTCTATCTACACCATTAAGGCCAGCTTTTACTATTTCACCCATATAAGCAGCGGTGTTAAAGGTAATGACTATAATACCAGCCCAGAACCAACCATCAAAAACAGGGACTCCATGAGCGATGAGATTCCAGTTGATGCCTAGTAACTGAGTTCCATACTTAAAGATCATAGCCTGTATCATCATAGGAGTTCCTCTGATGACAACTGAGTATATCTTGCAGATCCAAATGATCAGATATCTCCAGAACTTCTGATACCACTTTTGTTTCTTATGAACATGTATGCTTTCTCCAAAGGCTAAGAAGATACCTAAAAAGAGACCGCCGACAGTTCCGACAATCGACAAGATGACAGTTGAGGCTAAGCCTTTAAGAAAGAACTGCCAGTAGGTAGTAAGAAGAGTACCTACTGTGCTTTCTAGTACTAAATCATATGTGAACATGTCTTTATTTAGATGTACTTCTTGTAACAGCGGCTGACATCATAGTATTTCTATCGTCTTGAGAAATCTGAGCTAAGGCAGAATTGAGAGTGGCTTTTAAAGAAGAGCCCTTCTGAAGTCCTATAGAGACTCCAAGCTCCTTTAAGGAATCGCCTAAGATCGACTGATCAAGTCTTACAATTCCTAAAGAGGAATTAGAAGCGACGATAGACTGAGCGACAGGGTATTCAGCAGTCATAGCGAAAGCTGAGCCGTTTACTACATCCTGAGCAGCTAAGGCGAAAGAAGTGACAGGAGTGTTATGAATAGCACCTCTAGTAACAAAGTAAGTATCGATTACATCATCAGTTACTGTATTGTTTTGAGACTCTATCATCTTTCCATTGATTAAAGTGGTGAATTCAGAAGAGGACAAGGCAGCAGAGTAAGTATCCGCTACTGATTTCTTAGTTACTAAGACTAATTCAGATCTGTAGTATTCATCAGTGAAATCGACAGCTTGTTCTCTCTCTTCGGTATCTGTCATACCGGCAATGATGCAATTGATTGTCCCAGTCTGGATATCAGTAGTGAGAGATTCCCATTGCTCCTGGTAGATTTCTACTTTCATACCAGTGATTTCGCTTAGTTTCTTTGAAATCTGAATGTCGTATCCATCAGCGTAGAAACCTGATTTGTTGTAAATAGGAAGAGTATAGTCGTTAGAAGCGGATTCGGTCCAGTTGAAAGGTGCGTAGTTGCATTCAAGGCCGATGATTAATGTGTTATCGCTTGAACTATCTCCGCAAGACCCTAAACCTCCAATAGACAAGACGGATAAGCCTAATAGGCACATCCTTTTAAAACATCTGTTCATTAAAATACCTCCTTATGGTAAATGAGATGCAATATTTGCCATAAGAAGAAAAAAGAGCGGTAGTTACTGAAAACTATCGCTCTATTGATTTAATTGATAAAGTTTAAAGTGCTTTAGCATTAATCAACACAACAATAGCTCTCCACTAGTGAAGCACTAGTGACAGTCAGATCCATGTTATGAATCTGCCCAAGCACTGATAATAAGGATATTACCAGCCCTTCGGCGGAGTGACCCTTTCTCTTGAGTTGATCGTGAATCCTTTCACTATCTCAAGATATTTTTGAAATTCCGCGCCTCTACTTTGTGACAAATATATTAGCTAATGTTCAATTAGCATACCTAATCTTTTACCAAAATGAAGTGGCAATGTAAAGCATTAATTTTTAAAGGTTGTTTTGAAAGTGGTTACAAATGGATATAGATTAGAAGGGAAGAAATTACATAATAGGTGTAAAAATTTTACACTAACTGACTAATATAAGTATTTATTAACTTTGGCAATAAGTGGCTATTTGGGATTATTAAAGTGCAATGAGAAAACTAATATAGTGTTTTAACCAGTAAATTCCACTTTGCTTTATGCTCTAAGAATAACTTAAACGATTTTTAATCATATGTAGTTAAAATAAACCTTCTTTTTTGCAACCTAAGGTTGCTAATTGTTTACTCTTAAAGTCGAAAATGCTAGTATTCTATTATCAAATTAAAGGAGAAACCAAATATGATAATTTCAAAACAGGTCGCTCTTTCTGTTTTGAACGAAGGACTGAAGACCGGCGCAGACTACGCCGAAGTATTCGCTCAAGATGAAATAGACCACAACATTATTCTTTCTCATAAGAAAGTGGACGCTAATAGCTCAAAGCTTATTTATGGTGTTGGTATTAGGTTGATTAAGAAAGGGAAGGTAGTATACGGATATACTTCTGACCTTTCTAAGAAATCCTTACTGAAACTGGCTTCTGATCTTGCTTCTTCTTATCAAGGTGAAAGAGTCATCGACTTAAAAGAACTTCATACTGTTCATAATCCTATGAAGCATCAGCCTGTAAAGCCTCATGCGTCAATGAGCGATGATGAGAAGATCGCTTATCTTAAAAAAGGAGAAAAAGCTATTTACGAATATTCTCCTCTTGTTATCAACGCTATGGTTGGCCTTATTGAATGGGATGAGAAAGTAGAGATCTACAACTCTAAAGGCAACGCTGTTTACGATAACAGAACTAGAACGAGACTTATGATTTCTGCTGTAGCAGGAAAAGACAATCAGTTCCAAAGCGGATATGAAGCTCCAGGTGGTTCTGAAGGTCTAGAACTCTTAGATAGAGTGAATCCTATCGAAACAGGAAAAGGAGTCGCTAAGACTGCCTGTGATTTATTGGAAGCTCCTGAATGTCCTTCTGGGAAGATGACAGTAATCATCGGCAACAAGTTTGGTGGTGTTATTTTCCACGAAGCTTGCGGACACCCTCTTGAAGGAACTGCTATTTCACATGATTCTTCAGTATTCTGCGGTAAGTTAGGTAAGAAGATAGCTTCTGATGTAGTATCTGCTATCGATGATGGCACTATCGATCACGGCTGGGGTTCTTCTAACTTTGATGATGAAGGTGAAAAGACAACTAAGAACCTTCTTATTAAAGACGGCGTCCTAGTTAATTACATGGTAGATGATTACGATGGAGCAAGACTTAATATGCCTTCTACAGGTTCCTGCAGAAGACAATCATATAAGTATCTTCCTACCACCAGAATGACAAATACATATATCTGCGCTGGTAAGTCCACTCCAGAGGAAATCATTAAGGCCACTAAGTTTGGTCTCTACTGTGTTTCATTTAATGGTGGCTCTGTCGATCCTTCTACTGATAAGTTCAACTTTACTGCTTCTAAGGCTTATATCATCAAAGACGGAAAAATCGATCATCTTGTAAGAGATGCATCCTTAGTCGGATACGGATATGAGATACTTCCTAATATCGATATGGTCGCTAACGATGTCGATAGAGGACAAGGAATGTGCGGAGCAGCGTCTGGCTCCTTACAAGTAGATGTAGGTCAGCCTACTATCAGAGTTCAAAACATCACTGTTGGTGGCAGAGGAGGAAACATCTAATGAACTTCAAGAAATACTTTGAGAAAGCAGCGGAAGAAAAGATCGCTCCTTTCGAAATTAAATACAGTTTAGCTTCTTCTTTAAACATCCACGTCTTCAACGGAGAAGTAGAAGACTATCAAATCGCTAATGATTCTCATATATCCGGTAGAGGAATCTATGAGGGGAAAATAGGATCATTCAATTCTGATAAACTCGACTCTAAAGTAGTAGATCCTATGATGGACGCTATTAAGGCCTCTGCTAAATTCGGCTTTGACGGCAATCCGGAGTTCTTCATTAAATCCGGTAAGAAATACAAGAGAGTTCATACTTACAATAAGGAAATAGATGACGTCAAGCCTGATGTCCTTATTCAATTAGCTAAAGACATCTATTCATTAATTCATGAAAGTGAAAAGAGAATAACAGTCGCTGAAGTCTATATTGAAAAGACCGGTTCTGAAGAAGACATCTATAACTCCAACGGTCTTAAGCTCAAGAGCAAAGGAAACTACATCACTGTAGTTGGTGCCGTTAAGATTGAGGATCACGAACAGGTAGAGTCTTTCAACAAGGTCTCTATCTTATCTGAATTAAAAGGATTTGATAAAGCCGCTTTCGCTGACGCTATCGTTAAGGGCGCTCAGTCTAAATTAGGCGGAGAACCGGTGAAAAGTGGTAAATACAACGTTATCTACGATAGAGAAGTTGTTCCTTTCTTACTCCTCACATTACTCGAGCAGTTATCCTCCTTTGATGTCAGTCAGCACCTTTCATTGTTTGAAGGAAAAGTAGGTCAGAAGGTTCTTTCTTCTAAACTCAGCATCAAGGAAAATCCTTGGGCAAATAATCCCTTCGCTTCTTCTTTCGACTCAGAAGGCATGCCTACTATCAAGAAGGACTTGATCGTCAAAGGTGTCCTTAAAACTTATCTATACGATTTGGATATGGCTAAAAAGGACAACACTGTTTCTACCGGTAACGGAAGTAACGTCAACGGTAACATTCGTCCGGGCTTGAAGTTTGTCGAAGTTAAAAAAGGACATAAGTCAGTTGCTGAATTAGCAAGTCAGATTAAGAACGGTTTATACATCACTGACTTAGAAGGTATAGGAACAGGACTTAATCGTCAATCTGGGGGATACTCTTTACAGGCCGGCGGCTATCTTATTGAAGACGGAAAGATCACTAAGCCGGTTTCGCTTATTACTGTCGCTGGTAACATCCTTACTGACTTTGGCAATGTTATCGCTGTGGGTAATGATTCAGCTCTTTCTCAATACGGTATGGAGACTCCTTCTATCGCTGTTAGGAAAATCGCTGTTTCTGGTAAGTAGTTTCTCTTTAGTTATCTATAGACCGCTTTTCATAAAAGAGCGGTCTTTTCTTATACTCAAATCAGGATATTCCTTCTCCTCCATCCAGAGGGTTACCCCTAGGGGTAACCGGCCCGAAGCATTACAATGATGCTGACGGCGTGGACGGAGGCACCGAGGGTGTCTCCTGATCTTTTCTTTTGCAGGCATGCAGGGAGAAGACCCGGGAATGAGAGAGTGCGGTTTTTAGGAACTTTGATTCCGGACAAAAAAATTCTCCATTCCCCTTTCATAGGAAAAACCTGTTTACACCCAATTGTGACGCCATGGGGCGATCACGTATCACGTCCGAGAAAAAAGGAGTCCGACCGAAAGAGGAACCCAGCCCATGACGGAAAATCCAGAAAAGGAGGTCCAGTCAAATGGATGGACCAGTAATCAGTTTCGATGTGTCGAAGGGCGAGAGCCACATGAGGGCTTTCGTCTCTTCGGAAAAACCCTTCGGCCCTGTGAGGAGGATTTCCCACAACGCCCAAGGATTCTCTTTAGTAGAGGAGCTGTACGAGTCGCTTCGCAACAAGACGGGGGTTGAGCCTTCTGCGGTCTATGAGGCCACCGGAGTCTATGCCTCCCCTCTCCTCATGTTCTTACTGGAAAAGGGCTATCCGATCTACCGGATATCGCCTCTTGAGTCGGCCAAGATGAGGAAGGCGCAGATCAGGCCGACGAAGAACGATTCCCTTGACACGGGAACCATTGCCAGGGTGTTCTACACCAGGATGCTCAAGAGGTTCGCTGAGGAGGATTCCATATGTCAGAATCTGAAGGAGATGAGCCGCGAGCTTGAGTACCTGACCGAGCAGGCAACTGCCGAAAAGAACCGATACCATCGGCTTCTTGACCAATGCTGGCCTCTGTTCGACATGGTTTTGGATTATGATTCAAAGCTTTCCATTAACGTCGTGAGGAGCTTCGGCCACCCATCGATGATACGCACTGCAAGGGGAGTCATCAGGTCTTTCGGGTATGATCCATCCAGCGAATCTGACTTCCGGAGAGACATGGCCGGGAAGATTACGGCCTATTCCAAAGCCACCATCTCAGGATGCCGTCCGGACTCCTATGTCGTAGAAGAAATAAAGGCAATGGCCGAAGAGATGCTCAGGACAAAGGACAGGCTTGACGGGCTAGCCAAGAGGATGGAGAGCCTTGCTTCAGGTCTGCCCGAGTATTCGCTGCTGCTCACCATACCTCAGGTCAGCTATAGGACAGCCTCGGCCGTCATAGCCGAGATAGGAGACCTGAGCAAGTTCGGCTCTGCCTCAGCGCTTGTGGCCTACTGTGGGACTGACCCTGCGGTGCTCCAGTCAGGCAAGCAGACCGGGGAGCATCTTGGCATAACCAAGAAGGGCAACGCAAGACTCAGGACCGTCCTGTATCTGGCTGTCACCAGGATGTGCATGAATTCACCGGAATCGAAGGTCGCAAAGTTCGTGTCCAACAAAAAAGGCAGCCTTTCAACCAAAGCTGCCAAGATTGCCGGATGCAACAAGCTGATCCGGATAATTTACGCCATGCTCACCAACGGGACTGTTTATTCCGAAAGCTAGCATACACTTATTTTAGAGCCTTAGTCCCGCTATTTCAACCTAAGGCGGCATTCCCGCCTCTTTTTCCCATGGGGAAAAGATATCATGTGATGAATCACACAAGGATCAAAATACTACTTGACTTCGCTTATCCAATTTTTAATGCTTTTTGGGCTGGGGAAACTAGTAAAAATATCTAAAGTAAGTTATTCTCTAGAAAGTCTCCTATTAGTAGAGAAGGCATTGCCTATAAGTAAGTCATATAAGTTTATAATAATGATAAACTAGATATAGAGAGGTTATTAACAATGGCACAGTTTGATTACTTGGTTGTAGGAGCGGGCTTATATGGTGCTATCTTCGCTTATGAAGCGAAGAAAGCCGGTAAGACTGTTCTTGTCATCGAGAAAAGAAAGAATATAGCCGGCAATATATACACTAAGCAAGAAGACGGGATTAATGTCCATAAGTACGGCGCCCATATATTTCATACCTCAGATAGCTTTATATGGGACTTTGTGAATCGCTTCGCTTCTTTTAATAGATTCACTAACTGCCCTAAGGCTTATTACAAAGGGAAGCTTTACTCTCTTCCTTTCAACATGAATACTTTTTATGAGCTCTGGGGAGAAAAGGATCCTAATAAAGTACAGGCTATCATCGCTAAGCAGATCAAAAAAGAGAATATAAAAGAACCTAAGAACCTAGAAGAGCAGGCTCTTAGCCTAGTAGGAAGAGATGTCTATACGACTCTTATTAAGGGATATACGGAAAAGCAGTGGGGACAGAAAGCTACTGAGCTTCCTAGTTTCATCATCAAGAGACTTCCTCTTCGCTTTACTTTTGATAACAACTACTTCAATGATCTTTACCAGGGTATTCCTATAGGGGGATATACCCAGATTGTCGAGAAGCTTCTGGACGGAATAGAAGTAAGGACCAATACTGATTTTTTGAAAAACAAGACTATGTATGAGTACATAGCGGACAAGATCATCTATACAGGATGCATAGATGAGTACTTTAACTATAAGTTCGGGCCTTTAGGATATAGATCGCTGAGGTTCGAGGAAGAAGAGCTCAATATTCCTAATTATCAGGGAAACGCTGTTATTAACTACACAGAATACGAAGTTCCTTATACTCGTATCATCGAGCATAAGCACTTTGAGAACTCTGTTTCTGATAAGACCATCATCACAAGAGAGTATCCTGCTAACTGGTCTAAAGGAGATGAGCCTTACTATCCTATTAATAACGATGTCAATAATAGGCTTTATGCTCAGTATGCATCTTTGGCTGAAGAGAATAAGAACGTCTTCTTTGGAGGAAGACTAGGCTTATATAAGTATTTTGATATGGATAAAGTAATTAAGGCTGCCTTGGACTTCTCTAAGCACGAGCTAGGAATCACATATTGATATGAAGAAGTCTAAGAAGGCGGCTCTTATTTCCTTGCTGGTCGTATGTGTAGTTTCATTAGTGGTATTCGTCTGTCTTCACTTCGCTTCGCATGGGAATATCTCCGATTACAGAGTCGATGATTCTGGTTATAAGATAGAGAACTACTCTAGTTATCAGACTAAGAAACTAGACGTAGATAGTTCTTCTTCCTTATATGAAGATTATTCATCCTCTTATTTATACTTTACCGGGGGAATTAAGATAGATTCTTATTCAGAGCTTACTTATTTAGAGAACGAAGGGAACTTCAAGGTCTCTAAGTACGATGGAAGTCTGTTTAGTAAGTATTCATTAGTGATCATTCAAAGAGAAGGAAGCTACTACAAAGAATCAGAGATAAGGAAGTATTCTATTAAGTCAGGTGTTCTAGATTGTACTTACTATATAGAAGAAGACCAGATGATTAATAAGAAAGAAAACACTAGAGAAGTCTATTACTTAGACTTCATCAAGGTCTCTAAAGATGAAGAAGTTACTAGTTTAAGGATTGTAGATAAGTTATTCTAATAGATAGGAGAATTAATTATGAATAAGATAGTTATCATTACTGATTCCACCAGCGATTTAACTAAAGCTGAGTATGAGGAAATCGGAGCTGACATGGTCTCGTTAAGAGTTCATTTTAAAGATAAATCCTTCATAGATAGAAAGACCATAGACGCCACTAAGCTTTATGAGCTAGTTGGTAAGTATAAGATACTTCCTAAGACTTCCGCTCCTACTGTTGAAGACATAGTTAAGGTTTTCAAGGCTCATCTAGATAAAGGAGAAGATATTATATTCTCCGGTATTTCTTCTGAGTTCTCATCTTGTTTTAATGACGCTCAAGTAGCGGCTACATATTTTTCTGATGAAGAGCAGAAGAGAATTAGATTCTTAGATTCTCGTTCTTTGTCTTCTGGTATCGGCTTAGTTCTCTATACCTTATATAGATCGATTCAAGCCGGTAAGAACCTCGATCAGGTCTTAGAAGACGGAAAAGATGTAGTGGATAGAGTAAATGCCGAATTTGTAGTAGATACCATGGAATACTTATATAAAGGAGGAAGATGCTCTGGAGTAGCGTATTTCGCTGGTTCTTTACTTAAGCTTCACCCTGTCATCAGAGTCGAACACGGAAAGATGATAGTTCATAAGATCACTCATGGACGCACTGTAAAAGGGGTCGATTTCCAACTCGATGAATTCAAGAAGCAGTTTGACAATAACAACGTGGTGATGGACAAGATATTCATCACATCTTCCTTAGGTGGGGATATGATTGAATATATGGATAAGAAAGTAAAGGAAATAGTCGGTAAGCAGTTTGAGAAATGCATCTCTATCACTGATGCCGGCTCTGTCATCTCTTCTCATTGCGGAAGAGGAACTATCGGACTTTTATACATAACTAAAAACGTAGTAATCGAGTAAGCATCTGCTTTAAAATAATGGAAGAACAATTCAAAGAAGAATACGGACCTAATGTCGATAGGAATCCTATAAAGGAAGCTAAGCTGGCTTTCAGGGATTTCTATTTTTCAACGGACAAGAAAATCAATTACTTCTTCCATAATTTCAGCGATGTAATGTACCGCTTCTTTGAGAAGATAAAGAAGTCTCCTTCCTGGAGATTCACCGGTGTACTTACAATCGTGGCCTTATGCTGCTTTGGATATGTGCTATTAACTCAGCAGTTTGTCTGCTCTCCTTCTGGAGACTACTCCATGCAGGGAATATCCTTTATATATAACGGATACGATGACTGGCATTACTTTTTCAAGACCGGTGTTTTCCCGCTTTGGGATTCTTCTTCCTTAGTGGGCGTAGATAACATATATGGCGCTTCCTTTTATTACTTATTCGATCCTTTCTTTTTATTCTTGTTGATCTGGCCTCGTTCTTGGCTTACTAATATGCAGTCCATTCTTATGATGGTTAAGCTCATCTTAGCGGGCTTGTTCTTTTATAAGTATCTTCATATGTTCCCTAAGATGTCAGATACCACCAGAAAAGAAGGCGCTTTAGCGTATGCTTTCTGCGGCTGGGGCTGGTTCTACTTATGGTTCTTTCACATGCAGGAAGTCGTTACTTTCTTGCCGCTGATGCTGCTTGGGGTAGAGAAGATCATTCAGAAGAAAGATCCGAGGATGATGACTATAGGTATGCTTCTGATGGGGGCTACTAATTATCAGTATCTAGCTATCATGTCGGTCTTCTGTTTCTTATATGCGATGTTCAGACTCTTCCAGACTTTGAAGACTAGAAGCTCAAAAGATAACTGGGCAGTACTTGGGATTGGGTTTGTTTCGTTCTTATGTGGAATTCTTTTATGCTGCTACATCATTTTCCCTTCCTATTACGGACTCCAGGATATGCCTAGATTAGCCAGCACTTCTTCTTATGCTTTCTCTACTAAGATGAAGACCTACTGGGAGGCTAAAGACTTCAATTCCTTATTCAAGTTATTCTTCGTCTGGTCAGATGACTATAAATATAGAGGCTTATATCCGCTCATGAGTCTTATCTTCATGAACAACAACTCTTTTAGCGAGCCTTTGGTAAAGCTTCTTAACGGTCGTTATGATAACGCCGGCTCTTCTTTATATATATCTACTCCGCTTCTTCTTCTCATCGTTCCTTCTATCATCGATGCATGTAAGAAAAAGCAGGTGGGTCAGATACTGGCCTTCATCTTCTTTGTCATCTTGTTAGAGACACCTTTTACTTATTATGCTTCAGGCGGGTTTGGAGAGACTCCATACGGAAGATGGATCTTATTCCCGACCGCTATGCTTGTAGTCTTTGTCTGTTCCCATATCGATAATCTAAAGAAGATGCCTAAGTGGTACATCGACTCTTCTTTTGTCATAGTAGCCTTGTTGTTCTCTTTTGTCGTATATCAGGCCATGACTTGGTCTGCTTTATATAACGACCCTCAGGAGCTCAACACTAACTTCGACTTATTCGGATTTACGGTTAATCTATATACCTTTGTCATTGTCTTCCAGGCTATATGGATCGTAGTATGTTATCTGTTTATCAGGACTTCATACACTAAGAAGTACTTCGATAAGAGACTTCTGTTCTTAATAGGAGCAGATATGGTCATCTTAGGCAACATCTCTATTCAAGGTCAGGGCTACACCAATACTAATTATCTGTTCGGGAATAGATCTGCTTATCAAGAGCAGACCAAGATAGTTCAGACTCTTAATAAGCACGATGACTCTAACTTCAAGATTCTCAATACTCAGACCAATACATATTCAGGCATCAACCTAGGCATGGCGGAAGGATATAATTCCATGTCTGTGTTTTCCTCTACTATCAATTACCAGGCTTCTGATCTTTATACTTGGTCAGCCTTGAACGATTCCTCTTCAGGATATACAGAGACTTACTTCCAGAAGAGAGTTAACTTTGATGAGTTTGTCGGTAACAAGTACTACTTGATACCTGCTTTAGATACTAACGTTCCTTTCGGATATGTCGATATTACGACATTATCGACATGCCCTTCAGATTTAAAGAAGCTCCTTAATTCTGATGAGAATCCTAACGGGAACTACAAGCTTTATGAGAACACTAATTATATAGATACCTTCTTCGCTTTTGATTCTTATATAACCTCAGCCTCTATGACTAACCCGGGGACTGATTATGAAGCTGATAACGAGACTAATTATCTTAGCCACGCTATCATCGATAAAGAATACTATGCTTCTAACGAGGATAAATTTGCTGGTCTTGATCACGAATCTAGGACTAATATGACTAAAGTTAGCTCTAGTTCCTACACCACTACTTATCATCCTGTCTACTGGGAATATCCTTCTGGAGTTAATTCCGGTCAGGGATTTATCAGAAGAAAGAGCACCTCTACTGGTGGAGACTCAGGTACTATACGTACTTTCTCTAATAAGGAATCAGACGCTTTATATTCTGTCGAGCATAAGTCAGATATAGAAGCCTCTATTGCTAAAGGAGAGGATAAGTACTGCTTAGACTCTAACTTTGAAGTCAATATAACTGGATATGAAGGGTATCCTTTATATCACCTTAATCTTAAGTATTATCTGGATGCTGATTCTTATTCTGGAGAAGACAACATCGCTATTCCGGGGTCTGGTTCATCTAAAGGCAACTCCTATTCTGGGTTGAACTGGGATTCTCAGTTTATTATGACTTCTTCTAATACGACTACTCATACTCCTATTTGTGCAAGTGAGGCCAGTGAAGATAATCCGGCCTTCATATCTCTTTCTTACTATTGTGAGTCTGGGCATCAGACCGCTCCTACTATTTCTTTCTACGGGTATGATAAAACTACTGATACTTATCATAAGATCGCTACTGATAACTTCCCGTCTTCTGGTTCCTTATCCGGAACAAGAAAGACCGATAAGGGATTTTATGTTAGTGAGCCTGTATATAAGATAGTCGGTACTATTTACGGGACTGATATAAGCATGAGAGTGCAGAGTATTAAGACTGAGTATTATTCTGAGTATATGACTAATGTCAATAAGCTTAAGGAAAGCACTCCTACTATTACTTATAGAGACGCTAACACCGTTAAGTTTGATACTTCTTATGCTTCTAAGAAAATCGTAGTTACTAATATCGGATACTCTAAAGGATGGTCGTTAACTAAGACCACTAACGGGCATAAAGAAGATGTGGAACTGTTTAAAGTCGATGGAGGAACTCTCGGCTTTATTGATGATGGTGGTGAATCGAGTTATGTTTTGTCGTATTATAGTAAAGGACTTTCTACCGGCTTGAAGTTTACGATGGTCGGTTTAGGTATCCAAGGGTTGATGTTCTACTTATGGTATGGCGTCTACTTCTCAAGAAAGGATTTAGATTCGATGAAGAAGGCTTTCTCTTTAAAGGGCTTATAGCGTATCTCCTTATTATTGATAAGACTGTTTTGTAATGTTCGTAAATATCTAAATAACAATAAAGGAGATTAATATCATGGATTACATGTTAGATAGACTAGAAGTAATGGAGAAAAGACTTTCCGATATAGATAAAGATTTAGAGACTACTACAGATTTCAACAAGGCTAGAGACCTCAATAAAGAGAGATCTACCTTAGAAGAAGCTGTGACTCTCTATAAGCAGTATAAGAAGATGGCTTCTGATTATAAGGAAGCTGAAGCTATGTCTAAAGACGAAGACAAAGATATGTCTCAGATGGGTAAAGACGAGATGGCTGAACTAGATACCCAGATGAAAGACACCTACGATAAGATGCAGGTCGCCTTACTTCCTAAAGACGCCAATGATGAAAAGAACGTCGTCATGGAAATAAGAGGCGCTGTCGGTGGAGATGAGGCTAATATCTTCGCTGGCGACTTATATAGAATGTATTTGAAATACGCTGAAAAGCGCGGCTGGAAAGTTAAGATCATCGATGAGGAACCTACTACTTTAGGAGGCTACTCATTAGTTTCGTTCATGATTAAGGGCAAGGGTGTTTACTCTAGATTGAAGTTCGAATCTGGCGCTCACCGTGTCCAGCGTGTTCCTGTAACTGAAAAGTCAGGAAGACTTCAGACCTCTACGGCTACTGTACTGGTCATGCCGGAAGTAGAGAAGACTGATATCACTATTAAAGCCACTGATTTGAAGATTGATACTTATCGTTCTTCTGGCGCAGGCGGTCAGAACGTCAATAAGACTGAGTCCGCTGTTAGAATCACTCATATTCCTTCTGGTATTGTCGTCACCTGCCAGATCGAAAGAGATCAGCTCTCTAATAAGGAAACCGCTATGGAATTATTAAGAGCCAGACTCCAAGCTAAGGAAGATGAAGATAAGTACTCTAAGATCGACGCTGAGAGAAAGCTCAAGGTCGGCACTGGTGAAAGATCAGAGAAGATAAGAACTTATAACTATCCTCAGAATCGTGTCACCGATCATCGTATCGGCTTTACTATCAATCAGTTAGATAGAGTCATGGATGGAGACTTGGATTCTATTCTGGATGCTCTGCAAGAAGAGAACCAGAAAGATCTTATTCTTCAGGCCGGAAAGAAAAATTAATGATCAATTCCGATAAGGCTATATCTGAAATGAGAGCAATTGGTGTTCCTGAAGCGGACATCAAGGATCTTTTCACTTACCGCTACAACATCGATTATGTATCTACTAGAGCCGGGAGGCTTTATATGATGCCTGATAAATGTGAGATGGACTTGGAGGTCTTAGCCGCTGGCTATCCTCCTAGTTACCTCATCGGCTTTGTTAATTTCTTCGGATTGAAGATAAGCGTTAATAATCACGTCTTGATTCCTCGCCCGGAGACTGAGGAATTGATGACTATGATTCAAGAGAAGCATAAAAGATCTTTAATAAACTCCGCTTTGGATTTATGCACAGGCTCTGGATGCATCGGACTGTCCTTAAAGAAGATGTTCCCTAAGGCCACAGTCTACGCTTCTGATATTTCTTCTTACGCTATTATGCAGGCTCAGAAGAACTGCGAAGACAATAAAGAAGAGATGTATTTAGTCATCTCTGATTATCTTGATTATTTCGTCCGTCATAAGATGAAGTTTGATATGATCGTCTCTAATCCTCCTTATATCAAGGAAGATGAGATTTTAGATAACTCTCTTTCATATGAACCTCAGGAAGCCTTATTCGCCGGCAAAGACGGATTATATAGTTACAGGTCTATCTTCATTCATCTAGACGAAGTCATGAATGAACACGGAATAGCGTATTTCGAGATTGAAGCCTCTAACGCTATGGACACTCTTGCTCTAGCTAATCAGATACTTACTAAGTTTCATGTTGAGCTTATAAAAGACTTAGAAGGAAAAGATCGTTTTCTTAAGATAACAAGGCAGTATTGATATCTTATTTAACTTGAATAAAGGAAACCTTTTTCTCATTAATATGTTTTCGTATTGTATAATGAATTAGGAAGATAAATAAAGAACTGAATTATGGCATATCGCGCACTATACAGGACCTATCGTCCTAAAGTATTTTCCGAAGTAGTCGGGCAGGAAGCCGTCGTTAAGACACTTCAAAACGCTCTAAGCGAGAACAAGATTGCTCACGCTTATCTTTTCTCTGGCCCGAGAGGAACAGGGAAGACTACTATGGCGAGATTGTTCGCCAAGGCTTTAAACTGCTCGGAAGGTCTAGGCCACGAATGCAATAAATGCGATAACTGCACAGCGATACTCGAGGGAAGACATCCTGATGTGTTTGAAATCGATGCTGCTTCTAACTCTGGTGTTGATAACGTAAGAAGACTGATCGATCAAGTATCTTTCGCTCCAATACTCGGAAGATATAAGGTTTATATCATCGATGAGGTCCACTCGATGTCCTCATCGGCTTTTAACGCTCTTTTAAAGACCTTAGAGGAACCGCCCGCTAATGTAGTCTTTATCTTAGCTACTACTGAACCTGATAAAGTTCTTCCTACTATCTTATCTAGAGTCCAGAGATTCGATTTTACTAAGATTTCCGATAAGGGACTTGTCAGCAACATGGAAAACATTCTTTCTAAAGAAGGAATCGGATATGACGAAGATGCTTTATACACCATCGCCAGACTTTCTCAAGGCGGAGCAAGAGACTCTTTGTCTCTTCTTGATCAGGCTATCTCCTATTCAGGCAAGACCATCCATAAAGAAGATGTAAATGCCATCTTTGGGCTTATGGAAGTCGGAGATGAACTAGAGTTAGTAAGACTCATTCATTTAAACGATGTTAAAGGCGCTTTGTCTTTAGTTAAAGATAAGTACAATAAAGGCGCTGATATACTTAAGCTTCATAATGACTTGATCAACATATATAAAGACCTTCTGATCTTTGGAACCACTAAAGATCCTAGCCTTCTTTCTTTCCTCAACTCTCAAGAAGCCTTGAGAACCTTAGTGACTCCTATGGAAATAAGAAAAAATCTAGATATTCTCATCTCCACCAGAAGAGAATATAAGAACGTCATCAACGCTTTTGATTTGTTCCAGCTCACGGTTATTGAGTTAGCCTCTAATGACGTCTCAGCAATCTCTGTTCCAGAAGTAAAAAGAGAAGTGGCTATAAATGTCCCTTCTGCTGAAAAGCCTATTAAGAAAGAAGAAGCTGTAGTTCAGCCTACTCCTACTCCAGTGACTCCAGCTCCTGTTATTAAAGAAGAAGAGCCTCACACTATTACTTCCTCGACTTTAGAGAAGTACAACGACATAGTTGAAAACGGAGAAGAGCTCACTCTCACCTTAGACCAGGTTCTTAACATCATGGTTCAAGGAGATAAGCAGGCCAAGACTGACTTGATGAAAATGTGGGACGCTAAACTTAACTCTGTTCCTAAGTCTGATACGACTGGTAAGGCGTATATAGCCGCTAACTTAGCTAAGTGCACTCCTGTTATCTTCGCACCCGGAGTCGTAGTAGTCGAATCTAACTTCAGGGGTATCACTAAAAAGATTAACCTTCTATCAAATCAAGATAAAGAGAAGTCTTTCATGAAAGAAATCTTCGGACTAGATATTAAAGTTGTTGCTTTATATCACCCGGATTATATCGATTATGTCAAAGCCTTTATGGATAGAAACCAGGCAGGAAACCTTCCTTCTCCTACCCCGATAGTCTTCAATAACAAGAAGGAAGAAGAGAAGAAACCTACTAATGCCGAGTTGTTCATCGATTCACTTAAGAGTGAAAAGTAGAGGAGAAACACATTATGGATTTTTCAAAATTGATGCAGGAAGCTCAGAAGATGCAGTCTCAGATGAAAAAGAAGCAGGAAGAATTAGAGTCCACTCTTTTTACTGCTGAGTCAGCGGGAGGAGCTTGTAAGGTCACCATTAAAGGCGACTATTCTATTCAGAATATCGTTATAGATAAAGACGCTATCGATCCTTCTGATAAGGAGATGCTTGAAGATATTGTTAAGACAGCTGTTAATCTTGCTATATCTAAAGTAAAGGATGCTTCTGAGAAGATTGCTTCCGATATGCAGAATAGCATGCGCTATCCGGGGATGTAATTGATGGATACTATAGATTCAGTCACTAGGCTCATCGCTTCTTATAAGAAACTTCCGGGAATCGGGAATAAGACAGCGGAGAGATTAGCATATGCGACCTTGGGGTTCTCTAAAGAAGATTTAGAGGCTTTTTCCGCTTCACTTAAAAACGTCGAGGATAAGGTTCATCTGTGCCCGAAGTGCGGTATGTTCATCGATACTCCTACTTGCCCTATCTGCGATGATACGACTAGAGACAATACTACTTTATTAGTAGTGACAGACGCTAAGAATGTCATCTCATTTGAGAAGACAGGTAAGTATACTGGTCTTTATTTTGTCCTAGGCGGCTCTTTATCTCCGGTTAAGGGAATAGGACCTAATGAAATAAGACTTCCCGAGCTTAAGAAGATTATTTCTGAAGGGGTAGTTAAGGAAGTTATTCTGGCTTGTTCTTCTACATTAGACGGAGAACTGACAGCTGGTTATATAAATAAGATGCTTAATGGGATGCCTATAAAGATCACTCGTCTTGCCTATGGTCTTCCTGTCGGCGCTGATATTGAATATGTTGATGAAGTCACTATCGAGCGTTCATTGAAGGCTCGTGTCGATATGAAAGGGGAATAGGATGTCTGATACTAAAAAAGGTTTATTCATAACTATCGAAGGGTGCGATGGCTCAGGAAAGACTACTGTTTTGAACTACGCTCTTTCTAAATTGAGAGATGAAGGATATCAGATTTATTCTACTCGTGAACCCGGTGGGTCTAAGATCTCTGAGCAGATCAGAAATATAATTCTAGATAAGAACAACACCGAAGAAGACTTAAAGACAGAAGCCCTTCTTTTTGCAGCCTCTAGAAGACAGCATCTAGTGGATGTTGTAATCCCTAGACTCAATAACGGTGAAGTAGTTATCTCCGATCGTTATCTTGATTCTTCTTTAGCCTATCAAGGATACGCTAGAGGAGTAGGTATCGATGAAGTATATAACATCAATATGTTCGCTACTGATAATAAGCTTCCTGATTTAACTGTATATTTTGATATTGATCCTATCATCGGACTAAAGAGAATCTCTTCTGGCAGAGGAGAAAAAGAAGATAGATTAGATAAGGAAAAGCTATCCTTCCATCAGAAAGTCCATGAAGGATACGCTATAGTCGCTAAAAGATTCTCAAATAGATTTGTCGTAGTGGATGCCTCTAAGCCTCTACAGGAAGTAGAGGATAAAGTCTACAAGATACTTAAGGACAAGATAGATTCTTATCTTCAAGGGAAATAAAAGATGAGCTACGATGAGCAAAGCTTTAGAAATGAGCAGCCGGTCCTCGCTACTCTTTTTTCACGCTCGAAAGAAGAGAGCAGGCTTTCTCATGCGTATCTTCTATTTGGAGAGCCTTCCTCTCCAGTTTTAGAATCTGCTTTATATTTAGCTAAGTCATTAGAGTGCACTAAGGGGACTTTCGCCTGCAATAAGTGCTCTTCTTGTATTCGCTTTGAAGAGGGAAATCATCCTGATTTTCTTATGATAGACGGATCTAAAGGTCTTATTAAGAAGGGCGATATAGATGAGATAACTGATTTCACTTCTATGTCTTCTTTAGAAAAAGGACATCAGTCTGTATATATCATTAATCATATTGAGAATATTACTGAAGAAGCTATAAATGCCTTATTGAAAACTCTTGAGGAACCCAGTGGTAATACCATAGCGTTTCTAACTACGACTAATAAAGATAAGGTTCTTCCTACTATTCTTTCTAGATGCGAGCAAGTTATGGTTAGAAGTCCTGATCTTTTAAATACGATAGCTAATTATCACGGGGCTTATTCTCCTATGGAGTATTACATAGTCTGCAATCTCGCTTATTCTGAAAAGGATAGGGACGATATATTAGAGTCTAAGGAGTTCTCCTCTGCTTATGAGTCGGCCTTAGCCTATTTAGATGCTTTAAAAAGAGGAGATAAGAACTCTTCTTATTTCCTTATGAAGGAAGGCGGAGACGTCTTAAAGGGGAATAAGTGCTATAATTATTTTTACACTGTTCTATCTATAGTTTTCTCAGATACGGTGTCAGGAAATAACCTCACTCCTTTTAAGTATGTGAGCTTAGCCTTAGCTGATAAAGGCAATGTCCTTGTCAAGGCTATCAAGTTATTAGGAAGTGCAATATCTAAGTCTCAGGCTAATATGAATTTCACATTCATGTTGGCTCGCTTAGGTCAGATAATGGAAGGAAGGTAATACCACATGGCTGATTTTTATGTTATAGGTCTTCGTCTAGATGAAGAAAGACCCACTTATTGTTTCTATAATAAACAACTGCCTTTAAACTCTAAAGCCGTAGCGGATGTCGATGGAAATGAGTTTTTCGGTACTGTTATTAATTGTAGAGCTGCCTTAGAGAAAGAGAACTTAGAAGCTTACTGGCCTATTAAAAGAGAAGCCACTAAGATTGATGAAGATGAAGATAAGAAAAACAAAGACTTAGATATCGACTTGATTAAAGACGTACAAAAAGAAGCCGATGATATGAAGCTCAGAATGAAGGTGTTTAGAATCTACTCATCTTTAGATAGAGCTAAGGTTAAGATCATGTACACCTCTGATGACAGAGTTGATTTCAGAGGGCTTTTGAAAGTCTTGGCTCCGATACTTAGAGCCAGAATCGAAATGAGACAAGTAGGACCTAGAGATAAGGCTAAGATGGTCGGCGGATTAGGTATCTGCGGACTTAAGCTCTGCTGCTCTACCTTCCTTTCTGCTTTTGAGGGAATCACTATTGCCATGGCTAAAAACCAGATGCTTGCTATCAACATCCCTAAGCTTTCTGGGCAGTGTGGAAAACTCATCTGCTGTCTTAAATATGAAGACGCTGCTTATGAAGATGCTAAAAAAGGATTCCCTAAGACTGGCACCAGCCTAGCCTACAAAGGGAATATGATGAGAGTCATATCTATCAACGTCTTGAATAAGACCATAACCTTGAACGGTCAAGATAATTCTTATGAGACCATCTCTTTAGATGAATACAATAAGATAATTAATCCTACTCCTGTTGTTCGTCCTAATCCTGCTCCTATAAATAACCCCAATTATGGAGTTAGACATTTTGAGCAGAATCAGAATAATAACCGCCCTAATAATAACGGGTACCAGAACAACAACCGCAATAACAACGGATATAACAACAATAGAAATAACAACAGAAACAATAATAATAACAACAGATATAACAACAATAATAATCGCAATAGCAGAAATGATTATCACAATAATCCAAATAGAAATCCTAACCAGTCTTCTAACTACAACAATCCTAATAACAAAGTGAATAATCCTGCTCCTGTTTCACGTCCTTCTAATAGCAATTATCAAGGTGAAGTGAGACCTGATCATAAAGAAAATGGCAATTAATCAAGATAAGCCGTTTCAGGGATCTAAAAGAGGAATAGTGTATCTTGTTTCTACTCCAATAGGAAACATCAAAGATATGTCTATTCGCGCTAAGGAAATACTTTCTGAGGCGGATATTATCGCTTGCGAGGATACTAGAGTTACTTCCTCTCTTCTTTCTTTAGAGGGAATCAATTATAAGAAACTAGTTTCGTGCTATTCTCAAAAAGAAGGCGAAGAATCTAAAAAGCTAATTAAAGAGGTTAAAGAGCAATCTCTTGTTTTAGCCTACGTCTCTGATGCCGGGACTCCTGGTATCTCTGATCCGGGTTCCTTATTAGTAAAGGAAGCTATCGATAACGATGTCTCGGTTTCTTCTGTTCCTGGCCCTACAGCTTTTACCGCAGCTTTAATCGCCTCTGGTTTTGATACTGCTGATTTCTCCTTTTATGGGTTCTTACCTATTAAGCCTAGTGCCAGAAATGAATTGCTCACTAAGTTAACTTCTAGAGAAGAGACTCTTATTTTTTATGAGGCTCCTCATAGACTTATAAAGACTTTAGAGGCTATAAAGGATGTATTCGGCGGAGATAGACATATCTGTCTAGCTAGAGAACTCACTAAGGCTTATGAAGAATATACAAGAGGGACTATTGAAGAAGTGCTTAATTCTGATATCACTCTTAAGGGTGAGTTTGTCATAGTCGTTCAAGGCTTTACTGGAGAGAAAAAATCCTTTTCAGAAGAAGCCGCTATTAAAGAAGCGAGGACAATGCTTACTTTAGGCATGAGGAAAACACTTATCGCTAAGATAATATCTGAGGAGATGGGTGTATCTAAAAACACTATTTATTCTTTGATTAAAGACTTGTAAAGCCTTTCTAATTGCTTTGACTTTTTTAGTGGTATATCCTCTATATATAGAAAGAACATTTCTTATGTTATTTAAAAGGAAGAAGGACGAACTTAGTGATGAAGTTAAGCCTTCTTTTGATGTGGATAAGAAAACTCAAGAGAATGAAGAGGAAGAAGAATTATTAAGCCCTAAAGAAGATAACGGTAAGATATCTTTGGCCTCTGATGAAACTATAGAGTTTCAGGTCTTTAGAAAACTGACCGGCGGAGCTAAAAGAGATAAAAGAAGAGAAGCCAAGTTAAAAGAAGAGGCTATAAAAAGAGCCAATGTCGAAAGATTCAAGCCTGATATTAAACTAGGTTTATCTAGTGAAATGGTGGAGCATCGTATTAAAGACGGGCTCACTAATTCAACACCTAAGAAATACACTTCATCTATACCTAAGATTCTTCTTAAGAACTTCCTCACTTACTTCAATATTTTGATGTTTGCGATGGCTATTGTTTTAATCATCGTTCAATCTTCTATCTCTAATTTCTTCTTTGCTTTTATCGCTTTGGCTAACTTGATCATAGGAACCGTTCAGGAAATACGCTCTAAGATAGTTACTGATAGGATGTCACTTATCGTTTCTCCTAAGGCGACAGTAATCAGAAACGGAACTAAGATCGAAGTAAATGAATCGGATTTGGTCTTAGATGATATAGTCATTATTTCTTCTGGTCATCAAGTCGGTGCTGACTGCATTGTTAAAGACGGCTTAGCGGAAGCTAATGAGTCGATGCAGACAGGAGAATCTAAACCCGTTAGAAAAGTTAGCGGGGATAGGCTTTTAGCCGGTTCTTTTATAGTATCGGGTACTGTTACTTGCCAGGTTGAATCAGTCGGAGAGGATTCTTTCTCGGGTAAGATTCAGAAGACTGCTAAGACTTACTCGAAGACTACTTCTCCTCTTAACAGAACTATAAACGGCATTATTCAGGTTATTTCCTTATTGGTTTTACCTTTAGGTCTCTTGATGGGATATGTTAATTACCGTGTTACTATGCACGATAATGTCGACACTCTGACTTTTATTAATTCAGTAGTAGAGAAGACTTTCTCCTCTATTATAGGAATGATTCCTTCAGGGCTTGTTCTTCTTACTTCTGTAGCCTTGACTGTAGGTGTTATTAGACTTGCAAAAAAGAAAGTCTTGATTCAAGATCTTTACTCTATTGAAAGACTAGCTAGAGTAGACTGCATCTGCTTTGATAAGACTGGTACTCTTACTGATGGTACTTTAAAAGTAGAGAGGGCTATTAAGTTAGATTCTAAGTTTGATGATGCTCTGGTTATAGGTAACTACTTATCTTCTTTTAAAGAGACTAATCAGACCTCCTTAGCTCTTCTTAATGAATATAAGCCTAATCATGAACTGGCCTATGGATCAGTAGTTCCTTTTTCCTCTGATAGAAAGTACTCTATCGTCTCTTTTTCAAACGGGAAGACTTACGCTTTAGGAGCTCCTGAATATCTTCTTGATCTTTCTAAGCACGATGAAATATTAGATACGATTACTAAAGCCCAGCAAGAGGGCTTCAGAGCTTTGATTTTCTGTGAAGTAGGCGGAATTAAAGATAATAGAACTAGCGGTAAAGTCTACCCCAAGATGTTATTTATTCTTTCTGATCATATTAGAGATGACGCTAAAGATACTATTAAATGGTTCAACGATAATAACGTAAATATCAAAGTTATCTCTGGTGATTCTCCTATCACTGTTTCTGAGATTGCTAAAAGATGCGGGATTATCGGAGCGGAGAAGTATGTCTCCTTAGAAGGTCTTTCTATTAATGAGACTATGGCTATAGCCGACAAGTACACAATCTTTGGCCGTGTCTCTCCTGAGCAGAAGGCTGCCTTGATTAAGTCATTAAGAGCTAAGGGAAGCAAGGTCGCTATGACTGGAGACGGAGTTAACGATATCTTAGCCATGAAGCAAGCAGATTGTGCCATAGCTATGGCCTCAGGTGCTGATGCTGCTAGATCAGCAGCTCACGTCGTTTTGCTTAACTCAGACTTTGGAACTATGCCTTCAATCGTCGGGGAAGGAAGAAGAGTAGTTAATAACATTCAGCTCTCGGCTTCTTTATTCACAATGAAGACTTTCTTCACTATTCTCTTGTCCTTATCTATCGATATCCTTTATTTCTGCAACATCAGAGTTTCTTATCCTTTCTCACCTAAGAACCTAGTTGTTTTGGAAATGATTCCTATCGGGTTATCCGCTTTCTTCTTAGCCTTGCAGCCTAATAACAACCTTATTAAGGGAAATCTCGGGCACAGAATTATCTTTAATTCCTTGCCGGGTGCTTTAGCAATGTTCATATCAGTCTTCTGCTGCGTACTGATGTCTTATTACGGAGTCTTCGATAAGCACTCGATGGTCTCGTTATCAATTCTTTGCTTAAATACTGCAGCTTTCATCATGCTTTTCAAAATATGCTGGCCGTTTAATCTATATAGGACGATCCTATATACCTTGTCATTAACAGCCGCTTTCTGCATCTTATATTTCTTCAATCTGAATACATTTGGAATTAACTTTGATGAAATAACCTCTAAAGAATGGGTAATATACGGAGTAATGTGCGCCATTATGGTAGTCATTATTTCTGTCAGTTGGTTTGTCATCAGCTTAGTAGAGAAAAAAGAAGATAAGCAGTTAACTGAAGCAAACGCTTAGTAGAAATATATGGGTTCTACGATTGATTTTTTAAACAATCTTTTAAATATGTCTTATCCTATTAGTTTTACTTTTAAACTATTGTGGTGTATTCTCTACCTATAAATAAGGAGACAAATTTATGAATATAGATTTAAACGGCAAATCAGTCGAAGTTAATGTGACTCCTAATGACGAAGAATTCAGAAAAAGAGCGTTGATGAAGCGTATCGCCTCTATTCTTGATTCATCTTGCTTCGCTTTAATGCTAGCGGCTTATATCGTCATTTCCTTAGTGGTTAAGGCTACTTCACCCTCTGGATTAGATGCTTGGGCTGTCTATTGGACACTTCTCATCTTAGGAGGAATTCCTGGGTCTATAGTAAGAGCTATCTCTAAAAAGAAGTTCTGTGAATTTCCGATATGGTCCTTTGCTTTATTCGCCTATCTATTTATCGGTATGTATGCTTCCTTATGGCATCCTTATTGGGTTATCCTTCTTGCCATGCCGGTTTATTACTCAATATTTGGACCTATCGATAATCTTTTAGACGACAAAAGACACGGAAGAATCTAAGCCTCTAAGTATTTTTTGAACGCCTTAGAACAGACTACAACAAAAAGCCGACCATGAGGAAAAAAGAATCTGGATCTCTCGACCCGGATTTTTTTCTTAATCTCATAATTTCAGGCGTAATGGTAATCACGATAAGGTTAATCCACTTCATACCCGTCGTTCCCACACCCCCTTTGCTCGTTTTGTCTCTATTCTTTGAATTTCATTGTGCATAAGTAGGGTCCTATAAGCGAGAAAAAAAGCTGTGAAAGTGGAAATTTAACACATGGTTAACGAATGAATGGGGGTCGTCTTTGACCTCGTATAAGGCAGCCATGTTTTGGTTTTTCTTCGCCTTCTGTTTTGGTTTTTCTTCGCCTTTTGGTTTGCTTTTTCTTCGCTTGTTGCTTTCAGGAATCCTCTTAACTAAGGTCTATTAAGTTAATGGGGGTTATGTTCATTTAATAAGATTCATAAAAAAACGGACTCACCTTTTCAAGTGAATCCGTATTTTATCAACGAATGGTGAGCCATGAGGGACTCGAACCTTCGGCCCGCTGATTAAGAGTCAGCTGCTCTACCAACTGAGCTAATGGCCCATTTCGATTGCTTGATTATGATAATACAAGAATAAATCTAATGCAATAGTTATCAAACAATCTTTCGAGTTTTTTTATAAAGGTAGAGTTTCAAGCAAGTCGATGAAGCTAGCATAAGCTCTTTCTTCATCAACTCCTTCGATATCGATGTAAAAGCGTCCACCCTTAGGAATAGAGAGGGTAAACACATTCATGATAGATTTAAGATCCGCCTGCTTAGAGGGATCATCTCTATCGACGACCATGGTGCACTTTGAAATATGCTTGTTTGCTTCCGCAACAAGTTCTGCGGCTAATCTGGAGGTCAAGCCGTTCTCGTTAGTGACTTTAATGCTCAATGTTTTCATAACAAAAAGCCTCCTATCCTTAATTCTAGATAAATATTCCGATTAAATCAATGTTTTTTCAAAATAAAGCAGAATAAATCGCTTTTATCAATTTACAGTAAAACCCCTATTGATTAGGAATTATTCAATATATATGAATAAATGAATATTAAATATTTGTGCTGGGTGTCTAAATTTATTTTACGTTTTGCAAATACCAAGAATCAAATTTAGCGTTGAGTTCTTTTCTTAATGCTTCTTTTTCATCGTTAGAGATAAAAGCAGCATCTATAGAATTATTAAGAAGCTCTTTAGTAAGATCCTTGCTGACCCAGAACTTATGCTTTATTAATGACAGTTCACTAGCCATGGTTATCTGAGAGATAGCCATATCATCAGTGCAAATCAAAACCTTAACACCTTTTTTAATAAGTTCCATCAAAGGATGACTACTTATATCCTTAACTGCTTTAGTCTGTATTTCAGATGTCATGCATACCTCAAGAGGTATCTTTTCATCGGCTAAACGCTTAAGCAGAGGCTCTGACTGAATGGCTCTTACACCATGTCCGATTCTCTTAGCCCCGAAGTTTAAAGCGTCCTCTATGCTTTTAGGACCATCAGCTTCTCCTGAATGGATAGTAAAAGGAACATTTAACTTAGAAGCATATTCAAATAGAGGCTTGAATAAAGAAGTAGGGTATAAACCCTCGGCTCCTGCTAAATCTAGACCGCAGACACCTTTATTCAAATATTTCTTAACTAAGTCTACTGTCTGGACATTAACTTCTGAGTTACGTGAGTTTCTCATGCAGCAGAGAATAATATTAGACTTTATCTTTGTATTTTCTCTTCCTTTAAGAACAGCTTGTAAAGCCAGTTCCTGAGTAAGACCTAACTTAGTATGCAACTGAGGTGCGAATCTAAGCTCGACATAAATAAGGCCTTCCTTATCTAGTCTATCTAAGATTCTTCTAGTAGCTTCCTCTAATGTCTTTTCAGTCTGGAGGACTTCAAGAGGTATCTGGAAGCATCTTAGGTAATCATTTAAAGAAAGGCAGTAAGAAGACACGAAAAGATTCTTAGCAAAATCTTCAGGGAGTTTTACTCCTTGAATATAAGCAAGATATTTCACATCCTCAGGTGTGAGTGAGCCGTCTAGGTGCAAATGTAAATCAATCATTGTGCGTCTTTCTTAAATTTTGTATGACTAAAATATACACCTTAAAGCCACGTTAATGATGTGTTGTTTAATGAAAGCGGTTATCGAAGAAGAGTGAAAATCATTAAAAAAGCCTCTTGTTATGAGGCTTTATAGAATTAATATTTATACGGTAGAGGATGAGCAGAAGTTAATTCCTTAACACCTTTAAGAACTTCCTTCTTAGTTTCTTCATCATCTATATGAGTGAGTCTAAGATAAATGAGCCTTGCGACTTTTCTGAAATCATCTTCTTTGAAGCCTCTTGTAGTCATAGCAGGAGATCCTAATCTGATACCAGAGCAGAAAGCGGGCTTTTCCTTATCTCCAGGGATGGAGTTCTTGTTAAGAGTGATATTCACGTCTTCGAGGGCTTTTTGAGCTGCTAAGCCAGTTATTCCTAAAGAAGTCTTAACATCCGCTAAGAGAAGATGGTTATCTGTTCCATTAGTGATGACTTTAACACCTAGCTTCATAAGTTCATCTGCTAAGGCAGCAGCGTTTTTAATTACTTGTTCCTGGTAGAGTTTAAACTCAGGCTTAAGATCTTCTCCAAAGCAGACAGCTTTAGCGGCGATGACATGCATCAAAGGTCCGCCTTGGCATTCAGGGAAGACGCACTTATCTATTTTCTTTCCTAAATCTACATTATTAGAGAGGATGATTCCTCCTCTAGGTCCTCTTAAAGTCTTATGAGTAGTAGAAGTAACTACATCAGCGTAATAGATAGGATTCTGATGAAGACCAGCAGCGATAAGACCGGCGATATGAGCCATATCGACCATGAGGAAGGCTCCTACCTCATCAGCGATCTCTCTAAATTTGGAGAAATCTATCTTTCTAGGGTAGGCACTAGCGCCAGCGATTATTAATTGAGGCTTGATCTCTAAAGCTATCTTTCTTACTTCATCGTAATCGATAAGACCGGTTTCTTCATTTACTCCGTATGTATAAGACTGATAGTCCTTGCCAGAGAAGGAGAGCTTATATCCGTGAGTGAGATGTCCGCCGGAATCTAGAGACATACCTAAGATCTTATCTCCGTGGTTAATTAAAGAACGGATAGCTGCCATATTAGCCTGAGAGCCGGAATGGGGCTGAACATTGACATACTTGGCATCGAAGAGCTTCTTTAGTCTTTCTCTAGCGAGTTCCTCGACTTGATCCACATAGACACAGCCTCCGTAATAACGGTGGTTAGGGTAACCTTCAGCGTATTTATTGGTCATGACAGAGCCTTGGGCTTCTCTTACAGCTTCCGAGACAAAATTCTCTGAGGCTATGAGCTCGATATTGTTCTGCTCTCTGATGGTTTCTTGCTTTATTGCAGAATAGACTTCTTCATCTTCTTTTTGAAGTTCTGTGTTGTCGATCATGTTTGTTTTCTTCCTTTATAGAAAAGTATACCATCTTAAAAGATGGTTTAAGCCACTAAAATAACGATAATATGACGTTTATTATTACTAGTCACATCAGTTTCCTTTTTGCTATTTTATTCAATTTGCTATAATCATATTTGTGAAGGGGGAAGACTATGATCAAAGGTTTTATTTATCCGGAAGATGGTCCTATGCTCATCGCCAACACCTATGTACTTGGCAAGACCGGGCAAGGATGTATCATCATCGACTGTGGAGATAGGTCAAATACAGTTTCTGATTATATAAAGGCCAATTTCAAAAACTTGCTGGGAATACTAATTACCCACGCTCATTATGATCATATAAGAGGTATCTCACATATCTTAGAAGCATTCCCTAATACTAAGATCCCTGTATATATAGAAGAACACGATTATGAGATGCTCATGGACAAAGACTTAAACGGAGGAGTCGATATAGACTTCGATCCGGTTTTAGTTAAAGACGGAGATGTCATTACTTTTGGCGACACTAAGATTAAAGTAATACACACTCCTTTCCATACTCCTGGTAGTTCCTGCTACTTATCTGAAGAAGATAACGCTCTATTTACCGGCGATACCTTATTTAAGGGAAGCATTGGAAGAACCGATATGAAATTAGGAGAACCCGATAAAGTCAAAAGCTCGATGGAGAAGTTATATTCTCTATCTGATTTACTGTGCTGCTACCCTGGGCACGGTGGGGTTACTAATCTGGGCAACGAAAAGAAGACCAATCCTTTTTTCAAGGATTAATAGATAGTTAAGGAAAGTCATATCAATGGAACAAGAAGAGAAAAAGAGAAGTATTAAAGGTTGGTTTCTGGATTTAGTGAGAGGACTTGCTATAGGAGTATCTTGTGATATCCCTGGAGCCTCAGGAGGAACTACCGCTGTCTTGGTCGGCTGCTATGACAATATGATCAATTCTGTTTCTTCTTTATTTAAGAGCTTCAAGAAGTCTTTTTTATATCTTCTTCCTATCCTGCTTGGGATTGTTATCGGCTTAGCTGGAATAATTAAGCCTATGGATATAGCCTTGGACAAGATTCCTTTTTCAATCTCTTGTCTTTTTGCTGGTGTCATCTTAGGATCTCTTCCTATGCTATATGGGAAGATCAAAGGGAAGTTCACTTTCTGGAATATACTTATAGGCTTATTCACCTGCGGGTTTGTTATCGGCATCTGCTTTATACCTGGACTTGGGAACTACAATCTAGACAGCATTACTTTTGTAAGTATCTTACTGGTGTTCCTAATGGGCATATTAGGATCCTTCGCTTTAGTAATCCCTGGAGTCTCTGGTGCTTTGGTCTTATTGATCTTCGGCTTTTATAAGCCTTTACTGGGATTGATCACAGACTTATTTGAGACTCATAGTAACGTCGGATTAGATATCTGCTTTATTATTGTTTTCTGCTTAGGAATCATAGTCGGTTTCTTCTGTTCATCTAAGGCGATGGGAATACTTTTAAAGAAGAAACCCGTCGAGACATATTTTGGAATCATCGGGTTTGTTATCGGCTCTATATTCGCTGTCTATACTCCTTTTATGAGCTTTGTTACTTCTTCTAATAAGGAACAGATAGTTCCTTCTTCTTCCTCGATTGGATTAACCGGTCATATTCTTTTAGGGGTCGGGTTGATGATTGTAGGAATAGCGTTCTCTTTAGGCTTATATTTATTATCTATTCATAACAATAAGAAAAAGGCATGTGCAGATGGTCAGACTCGATAAGTTTTTAGCTGATTCTGGATTAGGTACAAGAAAGCACGTCAAGAAATTAATCAGGTCTGGTTTAGTTACTATCGATGGAATAATAGAGAAGGACTTCTCAGTTGTTTTTGATCCTTCTATTAAGAAAGTGCAAGTTCACTCTGATGTTATAGAGTACTCTTCAGAGATTTATCTTCTTTTGAATAAGCCTGAAGGATATATGTGCTCCACTATCGATGAGAAGTATCCTTCTGTTTTAAATCTTATAGATCCTATCTACCAGAAGAGAACTAGGATAGTCGGAAGACTAGACGCTGATACTACCGGCGTTCTTTTGCTTACTTCTAATGGAAAGTTGAATAACAGGCTTATTCACCCTAACACCAAGATAGAGAAAGAATATGAAGTGAGTCTAGACCACGGTCTAACCGAGTCGGACTTTAAAACTATTCAAAGTGGTAATATAGAACTAGATAAAGATACTGTGGTATCTCCTAAAAGGCTTACTTGCATCACTCCTTATATAGTAAGGATAGTAGTTACTGAGGGTAAGTATCACGAAATCAAGAGAATCTTTAAAAAGTACGGTTACTCTGTTATCGCTCTTAATAGAGTGAGATTAGCTTTCCTTACTTGTGAAGGCATTAAAAAGGGTTCTTATAGAGAGCTCACTTCAGAAGAAATAGAGAAGCTGAAGGAAATAACCAATATGAAAGGAGAGGAAGAATGATAGAACTATACTCAAAAGAGGAAAGTCTGGTCAATGTTTCTAATTCTGTCTTGAAAGCATATGGTGAAAAGACCTTCCATCCTTCATTAAAGGAACTTGATGAAGTATTTAAGAATAATGATGTTCCTCATAGAAGAGTCTGCTTTATTCTGCTAGATGGATTCGGGACTTCTATTCAGTACGTATATAGAAAATCCGCTCCTTATATTTATTCTCATCGCTTCAAGAAGATAACATCTGTTTTCCCTCCTACTACTGTCGCCGCCACTACTTCTTTGTTGACTGGGAAGTATCCTTATGAGACTGGCTGGATGGGATGGACAGAGAAGTTTCCTGATTATAAGACTCCTATTACTATGTTTCCTTCTACTTTTATAGGAGGAGATAATAAGAGCCCTAAGAGAACTTTAGATATGGTTCCTATTAAGCACATCACGGATATCATTTCTGAAGGCGGAAAATATAAGGCTAACTGCGTCATGGGCTTTATGGATACTATTCCCGGGACTCAGGCTTTTATGGATAGAGTCTCTATCTCTATTAAGGTGAATGATTTCACTTATGCTTACTGGACTGATCCTGACGCTACTTTGCATGATTACGGAGTTGGTTCTAAGGAAGTTAGCGATGTCTTGATCGATATAGATGAGAAAGTTAAGACTCTTATTCAGAATAATCCTAATGTCTTATTTATCACCTTAGCGGATCACGGGCATATCAACTGCAAGTACTTCTCTATATATGAGCATTCTGATTTTTACGATTGCTTATCTAATCCTGATTTCTCTAATGAACCTAGAGCCTCTGTGTTCCACGTTAAGGAAGATAAGAAAGAAGAATTCAGAAGACTTGCTAAGAAGTATTACGGGAAGTATTTCTATGTTCTTTCTAAAGACGAAGTAATCAAGAACAAAGTGTTCGGATTTGGTGAAGAGAATCCGCTGTTCAATTATTTAGCCGGTGATTTCTTGCTCATCGCAAAAGACAGCTATGCCTTAGCGGAGAGCACTACCGCTACTAACCTTATCTCTCATCACGCCGGAGCGACTGTTCAAGAGAGATTTATTAATCTCGGCTTATATAATTCCAAGTAGTTAATTGAATTTCATTTCATCATAAGGGACAGTGTAGAAAGGAGACTTTTCTCCTTCTAACCTGTTCTTTTTTGATGTTTCTGATTCGTACTGCTGATCTATTAAATAAGAAGGACGTCTTTGTGTATTGGCCATGACTTCCTTGAGGTACATATTCTGTACAGCTTGGAATCCTAAGAGGATACCTAAGGCAAGGAAGATAGCGGCTATTATAGTGCAGATCCAGAATATCAAAGAGTAATTATTTAAAGAGGATGAAGTAAGGCAAGTAGAGACTATAGATAAAACTAGCATAGTTAAGAAAGCTACTATGGAGAAAGAGCCTTCGACTATAGTGAACTTCAGCGCCCAGTCTAAAGGAGCATAAGTTGAATTAGAGATAGTCCTTAAGGCTAGATTAAACATCTTCTTGAAGTTGTATTTAGTCTTTCCGGCTGATCTTTCTTTTCTTTCAAAAGGAACAAAGGCTGTCTTGAAGCCGATGAAGGGAACTTCTGATCTTAATAAAGAGATCTTTTCAGGCATTGCTAATATGGCCTTTACAGCTTTTCTTGAGAGAAGTTTATATTGGCTTACATTAGAAGGCATGATTTCTTTACCGGCTATATGGTTAACTACTTTATAGAATCCAGAAGAAGTGTTCTTTTTTAAAGCGGAGTCTGATTCACGAGAAGATCTTTGAGCCTGGACGACATCGTATCCTTCTTTGTATTTTTCTAGCATCTTAAAGACGAGTTCAGGAGGATCCTGAAGATCTATATCCATAGGTATTACTACATCACCGGTGGCTTTCTTTAAAGCGGCTTCGATAGCGGGATCTTGTCCGAAGTTTCTTGAGAAAGAAATAACGGAGACGTTATTGTGCTCTAAAGCGACTTTCTTAAGAAGCTCTAAGGTTCTGTCTTTAGAACCATCATCGACAAATATAAAATCAAAGCGATATTCATCTGTATCTTTGAAAAGCTCATCAGCTTTCTTTATATAGATAGGAATAGCGTCTTCTTCGTTAAAGCAAGGAACAATGATTGTTACGTTCAGCATAATATTTTCTCCTGCATTTATGATTATACTTAGTTTTAAAGTGTTTACAAAAAACTTTATGTGGAAGTGGCTTATTTTAGACACTTCTGCTCACTAGTTTGTATTTAAGGACATCTAGATAACTTATAATGGAGACATGGAAAATATCTTATCTGTCTTACTTACTAGCGAAAGTTATGTACAGCCGACTAGAAATTTCTCTTTGGCTTATATAATAATAGATGCTTTGTTCGTCGTTTCTTTTGTAGTCATTTTGTTTCTATCTAAAAGGAAAGTCACGGCTTATTGGGCTTTGGCGGGTGGCTTATTATATTTCATCGTTGATTTTGGTATCTTTTATGCGGCTTTAGGATCAAGGCAGATCTATTCATATGTAGGAGACTCTTCTAATGTCAATCTTCTGTCTAGTCTAAATACCATGTGGGTTCTTTTATGGATGTCGATGAGTTATGGAATAACTGATTTCGCTTTTATTTGGATATGGTTGAATAACGATAAGAGAAAGATAGAGTATTCATCCTTAATAGTGGTGTTCTGGATCTGCTGTCCTTTGATAGCCTCTTTTATCAATAACCTGAACCCTAACATGGTATATTTTGAAACTACTAGAAGCACAGATAAATACCATGGAATCATGGGGCTTATTATGTTAGTAGGGTATTTCATCATAATCCTGATGAATATCTTCTCTAAGAAAGAAGAGAAGATACCTATCATCAGATTGTTCGTCATTGGATTTATGGCTCAGTTCTTATGGGAATTCATCTTGCTTGTATTCAATATCAGAAGCCAGACTTATTCTTCTGATATCTTAAGAACTCTTTCAACTCTCATTCAAGATTCTTTAGTAGAGACTAATCTAGGCATGCCTTACATCTACTTCATACATAAAGTCGTGTCTTCAAGATGGAATGAAGACACTACTAAAAAGGAACGTTCTGTAGCCTAGTATTTCCTTTAAATTTTGCAAATGTTCTTCTTCTAATTTTGAGAGATGGTATATTTTCTTTACAATTTCAATAATAACCTAATAGAATAGGCTTTTTTATGGGTAGCAATATATATCTTACGTGTTATAATGTAAACACGCTTATTTAAGATGTAAGCGTTTACTAAGGATGATTTATGAACCTTCATTTCATGGAAGATTTTTACTCTAAGTACAACATAGGGACGTCTACCCAGACTGTCATTACTTTGGGAATCATTTTTATAGTAGCTTTCTTGCTTACAAGAATAACTAAAAAGATAAAGCTTCCTAACGTCACCGCTTATATTATCGCTGGTGTATTAATAGGACCTTATGTTCTTAATCTAGTTCCTTCTAGTATCAAAACAGATATGTCGTTTGTCACTGATCTAGGCTTAGGCTTCATCGCTTTTGCCTCGGGAAGATACTTCAACTTAAGAATGCTTAAGTCTAATGGAATAAAGCCTGTATTCATAGCCTTGATTGAATCATTATTAACATCAGTAGTGGTTTTCTGTCTGATGCTTCCTTTCGGTCTTCCTATACCGGTCTGCCTTATTATCGCTTCTATAGGAGGAACTACATCTTCCGCTTCTACCTTAATGACTATAAGAGAATATAAATGCGAGGGAGAATTTGTTAATTACGTAGTAGAGTTGAACGCTATAGATAACGTATTTGGAATTCTTTCTTTCTCAGTCGTAGGCGGAATCGCTATTGCTATGCTAGGAGGAAATGAAGGCGGGGCCTTCAATTCCATCTGGCTTCCTATCTTAGTTAACCTAGGGCTTATGGTCATCGGGTTTGTGGCGGGTGTGATCATGAGCAAGTTTGTTATTACTCCTACTAGATCTAAAGACAACAGACTGATATTAACAGTAGCCGCTATCCTTATATTAGTAGGTATCTGCGGTCTTACTAATATCATTTCCTCTAGCTTATTTGCTACGCCTCTTTTATGCATCATGGTATTCGGGGCTACGTATATGAATATGACAGGGGATGAAGAATTGTTCTCTCAGGTAGCGGATTTCGGGGCTCCTATTACTTTGATCTTCTTTGTTCTTTCTGGTATCAATTTCCAGATCTCTTATCTAGGGACTGTAGGTGTTATCGGTATTGTGTATTTCTTAGTGAGACTTGTTATGAAATATTCTGCTAGTACCTTAGGTAGCTTAGTCACTAGATCAGATAAGACCATTACTAAATATGTAGGAATGACTATGATTCCTCAGGCTGGTATCTCTATAGGTTTAGCCGCTATTGTCCTTAATGTCTTAACTGGTGATAACGCTAAATGGGGAGAACAGATAAACGCCATTATCGTCTTCGCCGGCATTCTTTATGAAATAGTAGGTCCGGCTGCGGCTAAGCTGGCTCTTAAGCTATCCGGGTCTCTTAAGGAAGATAATAAACTCAAAGCCTCTAACGGCTCGATTGTCGTATCTGATGAATCCATGTTAGCTGACTCTAAAGTATTAGTTGATGATGAAAGCTACAAGAAGAGAATGGCTGAGTTAGGCAATATGAAAACTGAGATAGATGCCGCTAATAGATACGTTCACACTCAAGCCTATACCAATGGCTTTAAGCCTAAAGACGATAACGATAACTGATAGCTTTAATTATCTTATATAGAGCAGAAGTCTAGTTTCATCTTTTAGCGTGAAGTATAAAATGAAGACAAAGGCCTCCAGATATCTTATAATGAAAAGTACGGGTTTTAGTGGGAGCAAGCATTATGGATAAAGATAAGATAGTCATTACTGGAGCAAGAGAAAACAATCTCAAAAATGTAGATTTAACTATTCCTAAGGATTCACTAGTGGTATTCACTGGTGTCTCAGGATCAGGAAAGTCCACTTTGGCGTTTGATACTATTTTTGCTGAGGGCCAAAGAAGATATATAGAGTCCTTATCCTCTTATGCTAGACAGTTTTTAGGTTCCTATGAAAAGCCTGATGTGGATTCTATCGATGGACTGACACCCACTATATCTATCGATCAGAAGACTAAGTCTCATAACCCTAGATCTACAGTAGGAACCGTAACTGAAATATACGATTACTTAAGACTCCTTTATGGAAGAATAGGTGAAGTATATTGCCCTAATCATCATATAAAGATCGAAGCCTTATCTCCTGAGCAGATAGCCGGTATCGTATTTAAGAATCCAGAAGGATCGAAGATTACTATTCTTTCCCCGATGGTTAAAAACGAAAAGGGCAGTCATTATGAGACTATGGAGAAGCTTTTCAAGGCTGGATTCTCTAGATTAAGAATAGATAACTCCCCTGAAACCAGATATCCTAGCATTCCTATCTTAAATAAGAATACAAAGCACAATATAGAAGTAGTGGTAGATAGAATAATCCTTAAGCCTGACTCTAAAGAAAGATTAGTAGAAGGCATAAAGGAATCTTTTGATATCTCTAAAGGCTTTGTAAATATCGATGTAGACGGCAAGGTGTCTTTATTCTCCGAGCATCATTCTTGCCCTATCTGCGGATTTAGTGTTCCGAAAATCGAACCTCGACTTTTCTCCTTTAATAACCCTTTAGGCTGCTGCCCTGACTGCAAGGGACTTGGAGTTAAGATTTCGTGTGATCCTGAACTGCTTATGCCTAATAAGAACCTCACTATCGAAGAAGGCGGAATTAAGTATTTAACAGTAGGGAAGATAGAGTCAAAGACTATCGACTGGGAAGATTATTCTCATATATGCGAAGCTTATGATATTCCGATGGATGTTCCTGTTAGGGACATACCTTCCGATAAGCTTGATATTCTTCTTTACGGACCTAAAGAGCCTTTGATTTATACTTATCAGAGCGCTAACGGATCAATAATTAAAAAAACTGTCTCTGAAGGTGTAATCGACAGAATAAATAGACTTTATTCCACTACTGATTCAGAGATGATGAAGTCTTATTACGCTTTGTTTATGACTAGCAAGATCTGTCCTACTTGTCACGGGGCTAGACTCAATGAAAAGGTCTTGTCTATTTATATAGATAAGAAGAATATCTTCGATCTGTGCTCTATGCAGCTTAAAGATCTTCTTAACTGGTTTAAGAACATCACTTTAACTGAGGCTCAGGCTACAATCGGTAACTTAGCCATTAAGGAAATAGAGTCTAGATTAGGCTTTTTGTGTGATGTGGGTCTAGAATATCTTACTTTAGGAAGAGAAGCCATGACTTTATCAGGTGGTGAATCTCAGAGAATTAGATTAGCTACCCAGATAGGATCTAAGCTTTCAGGTATCATATATGTTCTTGATGAGCCTTCTATCGGACTTCATCAAAGAGATAACGACAAACTCATTAAGACCATGAAGGAAATGAGAGACTTAGGCAATACTCTTATTGTAGTTGAGCACGATGAAGACACTATGAGGGCCGCTGATTTCTTGGTGGATGTCGGTCCTGGTGCTGGTGATCACGGCGGACAGATAATGTTTGCTGGTAAGCCTAGTGATATAGTTAACTGCCCTAATTCCATAACAGGGGATTATCTTTCCGGCAGAAGGAAGATAGAAGTACCTTCTATCAGAAGGCCGGGATATAAGAAGATTGTGATTAAAGGCGCTAAGTGCCACAACTTGAAGAACATCAATGTCGTCTTGAAAACAGGTGCCTTGAATCTTGTTACTGGTGTCTCAGGCTCTGGTAAGTCTTCTTTAGTAACTGAGATCTTATATAAGTCCACGCTTCAAAGACTAGGGATCGGTAAAGACATCCCCGGCGCTCATGATTCTATTCAGGGACTTGAGAACTTTGATAAGGTCATTAATGTTAGTCAGGATCCTATAGGAAAAACACCTAGGTCCAACCCTGCTACATATATAAAAGTGTTTGATGATATTAGATTCCTCTTTGCTTCTACTAGAGAGGCGAAGATGAAAGGCTTTGATGCTGGAAGCTTCTCGTTTAATACTAAAGGCGGAAGATGTGAAGCCTGCCAGGGAGATGGCGTTACTAGAATCTCTATGGCTTTTCTTCCTGATGTCTATGTCACTTGCCCGGTCTGTCACGGCAAGAGATATAACGATGAGATCTTAGAGGTCCAGTATAAAGGGAAGAATATTTACGATGTCTTGAATATGAGAGCCGAGGAGGCGTATGAGTTCTTTATCAATGTGCCTTCTATCGCTAGAAAGCTGAAGACTCTTCTTGATGTCGGGTTAGGTTATATTAAGCTAGGTCAGCCTTCTCCTACTTTATCTGGAGGTGAGTCTCAGCGTGTTAAGTTAGCTTATGAACTGGAGAAGGTCTCTACTTCTAAGACTTTATATATTTTGGACGAACCTACTACTGGTCTTCATATGTACGATATCTCTAAGCTTCTTAATGTTCTTAACGCCTTTGTCGATAACGGAAACACTGTTGTTGTTATCGAGCACAACCTCGATTTCATCAAGTGCGCCGATTGGATTGTGGATTTAGGGCCGGAAGGCGGAGATCAGGGCGGTTACTTAGTAGTTGAAGGCACTCCTGAAGAAGTCGCAAAATGCGATAAATCATACACTGGCCAGTATTTGAAGAGATATCTGAAATAATATCTTATTCCTAAAAGAAGATTTAACGCTTATACTATCATTAAATAAAAGAAAGGGGATAAATAAGGTGTTCACAATAAAAGATTTCGCTGATAATTTTAACCTCAAGCCTTATTATGTCTCACCGTCATCCTTAAGTAAGGAAATGACTGTTATTGAAGTCGATAGACCGGGACTTGAAATGTCCGGGTTCTTTGAATATCATCAGAAATCCCGTCTAGTCCTAATAGGCAAGAAGGAAATAGCGTATCTTTCTCATATGAGTGAAGAGTCTGCTTTCCAGTCTTTCTTGCAGATCTGCGCTAGCGAGACTCCTGGCATCATCATCTGCCATGGACAGCCTTGCCCTAAAATTCTATTAGACGCCGCTAAGAAAAAAGAGTGCGCAGTCTTCGGAACCGAAGTAGAAACTTCAGCCTTTGAAGCTGATGCTCTTAACTTCCTATCTGAAAAACTAGCTCCTATGACTTCAGTCCACGCTGAACTACTAGAGATATTCGGAGCCGGTACTTTACTTATCGGACAATCCGGCATCGGTAAATCAGAGGTCGCTCTGGACCTTATTAAGAAAGGCCATATTCTGGTCGCTGACGATAAAGTCGATATATATAATGTTAGAGACAGACTAGAAGGCACTGCTCCTAACATGATTTACGGAATGATGGAAGTAAGAGGAATAGGTATCATCAACGTAGCCAGGATGTTTGGTATCAACGCTATGAAGAAGAAAACCCACGTCAAATACTGCTTGGAACTTGTTCCTTTTGATCCTACTGAGAAGATGGATAGATTAGGAGTCTCCCATCAGATGAAGGAATTTGTCGGAGTTAAGATTCCTTATTTAAGAATACCGGTTTCCGCTGGTCGTTCTATCTCTGAGCTTATAGAGGTCGCCATTACTAACTTCAAGTTAAAAGAGGATGGATATGACTCTGCTGAGGAGTTCATCAAGAAGTTCAATTCCACCCTTACTCCAGATAAAGACAAGAAAGAAGAATAACCATGAATTTTGTTCAGTCTTTGCTTTCATATACTAACTCCTTCAAAATTGGAAGCTTTGAAGTGCAGTTTTATGCTTTCTTCCTTTTAGGCGGCGGACTAGTCGCTTTGTTTTTAGCTAATTATAGAGCGCATAAAAAAGGATATCCTTGGGATATATACGACACTATATTCTTATGGGCTTTCCCGGCTGGTGTAGTAGGGGCTAGAATCTGGTACATCATCGCTACCGCTATGGGAGGGCAGAAATGGACTTTCATTTCGGCTTTAGGCATTACTTCTGAAGGAATTAAATTAGCAGGCCTTGCTATTCAAGGCGGAGTAATTGGCGGAGCTTTAGCGGGAATATTAGTAGTTATCCTAAGAAGAAAGAACTGGAGCATATTAGAGGCTTGTGATTACGGCGTTCCTACTATTCTTATAGCCCAGGCTATAGGAAGATGGGGAAACTTCCTCAATCAGGAAGTCTACGGACAGATAGTCTCTTCTGCTGCTTGGGGATGTCTTCCTAATTGGGTGACTCAGAATATGGTGATAGGCGGAAACTTCAGAGTCCCTCTATTTTTCTTAGAAGGCCTTATTAATATAGGAGGGTATTTCTTCTTAACTAGATTTATTCCTCTGGTGTTCTCTAAGCATTATAGAAGCGGAGATCAATTGTTCTTATATTTCACTTGGTACGGATTAGTTAGAGCTCTATTGGAGCCTTTAAGAGATAATCAGTTCCAGATGGCTAATGAATCCGGAGCCGGATTCATGGCGGCGGAAGGTATGTCTTACGCCTTTATCGTCATCGGCATTATCGGTGTAATCGTGAATCACTTAGTCAGATACTATTACGGAAAGAAGAAAGAGAGTTCACTAGTTGTCGCTAATGGGCCTTCTGATAATGAGCAAGTAGTTAATAAGAAAGACGAGAAGATAATAAAAGCTGAAGACAAGAAGTCTAAAGACGAAAAGAAGAACAATATCAAGTAGGTCATTATTATGTATAAAGCCGCTATATTCGATCTAGACGGAACTATTCTTAACACTGATCTTTATATCGTGGCTAATTATATCCGCCTATTTAAAAAATACGCTCCTGAGAAGATGCCTACTTTAGAGGACATGGTGTATTTTTCCGGTCCTCCTTTAACTGATGTCTTTAAAAAGTACATGCCGGATTTAGATCATGAGGTTCTTAAAAAGGATTTTGTGGATTGGTCTATCAATCACGCTAATCCTTTGTCTTTTGTTTATAAAGACGAAATGGAAGTTTTAAATAACTTGAAGAATAAAGGAATTAAGTTAGGCTTAGTTACTAATAAGTCAGAAAGAGCTATGATCAGCGCCTTAACTCACTTTAAGCTTCTGTCTTTATTCGACTCTACTTATTCTTTAGAGAAGTGCTTATATAAGAAACCTGATCCTTGGCCTATTCTTGAATGCATGAAAGACCTTAAATGTGAAAAGTCCGATACAATATATATAGGAGATGATATCTCTGATATTGTGGCTGGAAAAAGAGCGAAGGTAGATACTGGGTTAGTTCATTTCGGCCTAAAGGAAGTTAAAGATGCAGATCCGACATATGACTTTTATTCATATAAGGATATAGAAAGAAGGATATTAAATGGAACAGACGATAAATAAGGTCGCTATTGTAGGAATGGGCCCTAGCGGCATCTCGGCGGCTATCTATTTAAAAAGAAGCGGAATTGATCCTATCTGCTTTGAAAAAGGCGAAGTCGGAGGAAAACTAAATATCATCCACGAGATAGAAAACTACCCTGGATTTTTAGGAACGGGGAAAGAACTATCAGAGGACTTCTCTAAGCAGGTCTCTCATTTTAATATCAATGTCGTTCATGAGAATGTCTTATCCATTATGGAAGAAGAAGGATATTTCTCTATCAGAACAGATGCCGGAACTTATAAGTTCCTTTCAGTCATCATCGCTTCTGGTATAAGAGAGAAGCCTTTTGATGTACCTAACTCAGATACTTATGGTAATAACGGAATATCAAGATGCGCCGAATGCGACGGAGCCTTCTATAAAGGCAAGACAGTCGCTGTTATAGGAAATTCTACTTTCTCCTTGAAAGACGCTTCTTATCTAGCCTCTATAGACGGACAAGTTATCTTTATCTCCGAAAAAGAGCTTCCTTTATTATCTAAAGAGAAAGAGTCCTTCTTATCTAATAAGAACGCCTCTATCTTAGAGGACTATAAGATAATCTCTACTTCCGGTACTAATCATATAGAAAAGATAAAACTAGTATCTAATAAGACAAAAGAAGAAAAAGAGATAGAAGTCTCTGCTTTATTTATTCTTCTAGGCTCTACTCCTATAAGTGAATTTTTAGGGTATATGGATATATTAGACTCTAACGGAAACATAAAGACAGATAATAAGATGCAGACAGAAGTAAAAGGAATATTCGCTATTGGGGACATTCATAACACCCCCTTAAGACAAGTAGTATCCGCTGCCTCTGATGGGGCTATAGCCGCCATAAGCTGCAGACAGTATCTATTAAGTCTGAAGAAATAATAAGTACATGGTCCAAGTAAAAGAAACATTCACAAGAAAAATCAAAAATGAGCTATCCCTTCTTCCTTATGAGCACGATGAAGAAAGAGGCGTCTTAGCCGGGTTCACCAGATATTCTGGCGCTATCGGTCTTTTACCTGAGCTCTCGCTGAAGATGTCTTCTTCTTCAGCTACTATCTCAAAGTTCATCTTCAACTGCTTCAAGGATGTTTATTCTGTTCATCCTAAGCTTTCCTACACTCAGGAGCTAAGACTCTCTAAAAGCCTCATTTACCATATAGAGGTAAAAGAGAAAGTATCTGAAATACTAGAGGATCTTTCTATCTCTAAGGAATTTGTATCTTTATCGCCTAAGAAGTACATGACAGAGAAGTACTTCAGATGGTTTGTCATCGGCACCTTTTTAGCCTCTGGTCAGGTCTCTGACCCGAAAGCTGGAAGATACTTTGCTGAAATGGTCTTCAATAAAGAAGACGAAGCCAATATGGTCCTAAAGAAGCTAAGAGAGTTCAAAGGCGAAGAAACCATGGACTTCAAGATCATCGAAAGAAGAGGCAAGTACGTCTTATATTTAAAGAAGTCTGATCAGATTTCAGTGTTTTTAAGTTTCTTAGGTGCGGTTACTATGATGTTCGACTTTGAAAACTCCAGATTAGAGAGAGACTATTTCAATAACGAGAACAGGCTTACTATCTGCACCCAGGCTAATTACTCTAGGGCCTTGAAGACCGGAGAAGGCAATATAGAGGATATTAGGATCTTGGAAGACAAGATCGGCAAAGTGTATTTTAATGACAAGACCAGGCTCGTAGCGGATTTAAGAATCGATCATAAGGACGCTTCTTATCAGGAGCTGGCTTCACTTGCTATGGACAAGGGCTTAATCGTCACTAAATCGGGTGTTGCCCACATCTTTTCCAAGTTTAGCGAAGACGCTAAAAAGTTCAAGTAAACTTTCTTATCAAAAGATATTAAAATAGTGGCGCCTTATTTACTTAGTATACTAACGATTTTCATAGTGCGTTTTCATAGAAAAGTATTGATACTACAAGCCTCTTATATAGTAGACAACTCAACCTTCTAAACGCTTACATTATAAATATTCGTCATGAATTAGTTCGTTTATTGTTAATTCATTAACTATCGTTTATAATCTAAATTGTTAAGGAGGACATATTGTTAACATGTCAACTAAAGTAGGTATTAATGGTTTCGGACGTATTGGCCGTTTAGCCTTCCGTCGCTGCGTCGAGGAAGGACTCGAAGTCGTCGCAATCAACGATCTTTCATCTCCTAAGAACCTCGCTTATCTTCTAAAGTACGATTCTACACACGGTACTTGGAGAGCTGAGGATATTTCTGATTATGAGCAGGGCATCGTCTTCTGTGGTAAGAAGATTCCTGTCTATGCTTGCAAAGATCCCGGCATGATCCCTTGGAAGGATAATGGCGCTGAAGTTATTCTTGAGTGCACTGGAAGATTCAAGACTCAGGAATTAGCTGGTGTCCATATTTCTAAAGGTGGAGCTAAAGCTGTTGTCATCTCCGCTCCTGCTGGTGATAAGGTTACTCCTACATATGCTTATGGTGTCAACACCGATAAGCTCACTAAGGATCAGAAAGTTATTTCTGGTGCTTCCTGCACTACTAACTGCTTAGCCCCTGTTTGCAAAGTACTCGATGAGCACTTTGGAATCGTCGGCGGCTATATGACCACTGTTCATGCTTTCACTAACGATCAGGCTTCTTTGGATATCGTTAAGGAAAAGGATTTCAGACGTGGCCGTACTGCTTCTCATAACATCGTTCCTACTTCTACTGGTGCTGCTAAGGCTATCGGTCTTGTCTTACCTCAGCTCAACGGAAGAATGCAGGGCTCTGCTCTCCGTGTACCTGTGGTCGATGGCTCTATGATCGATCTTCACGTCATCTTAAAGAAGAAGACCTCTAAAGACGAAATCAATGCTGCTATGAAGAAGGCTGCTTCTGGAGAACTCAAAGGCGTCCTCGGATATTCCGATGATCCTATTGTTTCTTCTGATGTTGTCGGTATCACTTATGGCTCGCTTTACGATGCTACTGATACTAACGTCTTCGAGGATCCTGATGGGAACCAGCACGTCGATATCTTCGCTTGGTATGATAATGAATATTCTTATACCTGCCAGCTTATCAGACTTGCTAAGCTCTACGGCGAGATTCTCGGTGTCGCTGACTAATATCTGATTCAAAGCGTCCCGGGGATTTTCTCCCTAGGACGTTTTTTTAACAAACGCTGCAATCATTTGAAAGGAGAACAAAATATGAAAGCACACGTAAAAGATCTTAATTGCAAAGGCTTGAAGGTAGTTGTAAGAGTAGATTTCAATGTTCCTTTTAAAGATGATGGAACAATCAGAGACGACAATAGAATCAGAGCTGCTCTTCCTACTATTGAAGAACTTATCAATAAGGGCGCAAAGGTCATCCTTATGTCTCACTTAGGCAAGATCGATTTCAAGAAGACCCCTGAAGAAATCGAAAAGGCTAAGAAGAAGAATGATATGGCTCCTGTTGCTCATAGATTAGCCGAATTATTAAAGGGAAAAGCCAATGTCGCTTTCTGCCCTGTCACTAAAGGTGAAGAGCTTGAGAATGATGTTAAGGCCCTTAAGAACGGCGATGTCTTAGTTATGCAGAACACCCGTTACGAGAAAGGTGAGACCAAGAATGATCCCGCTTTAGCTCAGTACTGGGCTCAGTTTGCTGATGCCTTCGTCATGGATGCTTTCGGCTCTGCACATAGAGCTCACTGCTCCACTGTCGGTATTCCTGAACTCCTTGAAAAAGAGAACAAGCCTGTCGCTATGGGCTACCTCGTTGAAAAGGAAGTCATTGCTTTATCAAAGTGCGTCAATGTCGAAGATGAGAATCGTCCTTATGTCGCTATCTTAGGCGGACTTAAGGTCTCCGATAAAATAAAGGTTATCGATTCGCTTCTCAAGAAGTGCGATAACATCATCATCTGCGGCGCTATGGCCTACACTTTCTACAAGGCTTTAGGTGTTCCTACTGGAACTTCCCCTGTTGAGGATGATCAGCTCGAATACGCCAAGAAGTGCAACGAATCAGGAAAGATCATTCTTCCTGTCGATAATGTCGTCGCTGATGATTTCGCTAATCCTACTAAGATCGAGACTGTCGATTGGAACTGCGTACCTGATGGAATGATGGGTATGGATATAGGTCCTAAGACTGTCGTCAGATTCACTGATACCATCAAGAAAGCCAAGACCATCTTCTGGAACGGCCCTGCTGGTGTCTTCGAACAGGAAGCCTTCCAAAATGGAACTAAGGGCGTCTGCAAAGCCGTCGCTGAAGCCACTAAGAAAGGTGCCTTCACTGTCGTCGGTGGCGGAGATTCCGCTGCTGCTGTTAAACAGTTCGGTTACAAGAATTCCTTCTCTCACGTCTCTACTGGTGGCGGTGCCTCTTTGGAGATGATTGAGTTAGACGGACATATCCCTGGGATCGACGTCATACCTGAGGCTAAGTAGTTATGGCTAGAAGAAAGCTGCTTTTCGGCAACTGGAAGATGAACAACACCTTAGCTCAGACTAAGGAGTTCTGCTCAGAAGCCGAAGCTATCTGCAAGTTAGCAGACGAGAAAGGCATCGATGTTGGAGTTGCTCCTAGCTACCTTTCTTTGAACTACGTCGCTGATCATAGATCAAATCTCAAGGTCTACGCCGAGGAAGTGCATTATGCAGATCACGGCGCATTCACCGGAAATGTTTCTATTCCTATGGTTAAGGAAGTCGGCGCTACCGGTTCCTTAGTCGGTCACTCTGAGAGAAGAGCTTATGAGAAAGAGAACGATTTCGATTGCAATCTCCGTATCAAGGCTTTGATCAAGAATGATATGGATGCTATGTACTGTGTCGGAGAGACTCAAAAGGAGTTCGATCAGGGCTGGACTAAGGACATCATTAAGTCCCAAGTCGAAGTAGGCTTGATGGGAGTTAAGGAAGAGGACTTATCTAAAGTCATCATCGCTTATGAACCTGTCTGGTCAATCGGCACCGGAAAGAACGCTTCTGAGGCTATTGCCGAAGATATCTGCAAGTACATCCGTTCTTTAATTCAGGAGATGTATTCTAAGAAGGCAGCTGATAAGATTCTCGTTTTATACGGCGGATCTGTTAAGCCTGTTAACGTCCACGGCTATTTAGCCCAAGAGGATGTCGACGGCGCTTTGGTCGGCGGTGCTTCTCTTACTAGTCAGTCCTTTAAAGAACTCATTCAGAACATCTAGTCTAAATTAAGTGCATCGGTCATGCCGGTGCACTTTTTTCATATGTGAATAAGTGTAAATAACAAAGACGATTTTCCTTGTTATTTGCGAGGTTTTATATATCATATAGATAAGGAGGAAACATCATGAGAGTTTACGATGAACAACCTACAGAGACTAATAAGAAAACAGTCAATATTTCAGATAAAAGCACTAGTCTTACAATAGCTAAAATCTACCTTTGGTTCGCCTTAGGATTAGCTATCACCGGCGCTATGTGTCTAGGATGGTCGCATCTTCTTTACGCATTGTGCGGAGGAGACTACGAGGCCGGAGCTAACGCTTACTATATTTCACTAGTCGTCTTCATTCTGCTTTATATTCCTTCTTGCATAGCGGTCAATATTTCTTCGATCTCTAAGCACGCAGGGCTTATCGGATTCTTCTATATCTTATTTGCGGTTTCGTTTGGTGGCTTATTATCCTCATTCACTCTTTATCTTCAGACATCCACTATCTTCTACGCCTTCTTAGTAACTTCCGCTGCCTTTATTTTGATGGGAGTTCTAGGCTGGGTCACTAAAGGGAAGATAGGTGCTCCCTTACTATTCTTAATCGCCTTTGTCTTCGGTCTTTCTATCATCTCTATATTCAACCTCTTGCTATTTGGCGGTTCTAGCTACTACATGTACTACTGGATCATTTCAGTTCTCACCCTAGCTATCTTCCTTATCATCGCCGGTGTCGATACTAATAGAGTCCTCAGAATGGCCAAAGGAAAGTTCATGGATGGAAACAATACCATGATCATCTACTCCGCTTACGTCTTATATTCTGACTTCATGATCATCTTCTATTACATCCTAAGATTATTCGCTATGTTCTCTTCTAACAAGAACTAACCAGCCGAAAACACAGAGGCTCCTTACGAGCCTCTTTTTTATGTCATAATATATATATAGTTTTATCAGATATAATATATATATACATATATAGGAGGCACAAAGCATGGCTAACGAAGATAGATACCTCGACTTCATGGAAGAAGAAACCAATCTCTCCAATCAAGAGAGACTCTCTTATGGAGACATAAAAGAAGTAAGTCAGATGGTCGAGATGCTTAACTCAAAAGACACCCCCGAGAACATAGAAGCCTACATACTTAAAAATGTTCAGGTCCTTTTTAACTACGCACCTCATCTCACCATTCAAATATACTTAGCCTTATTCGCCGCTAGAAACATGAACTACGTCGTCTTAGAAAAACTCGAAGCTTTATTAACTAAGCCGGACCTTCCGGCTAAGTCGTACTCAGTCGTCAATTCTTATATCTCTATTCTCAAGAACAAAGAGACGCTTCCTCCTTATGCCTCCTTCGCTTCCGATGACAAGATAAAGGAAACAGTCGATAACATCTCACCTCAGAAAATATCAAGACTAGTATTCGCTATGCAGGTAAGACTAGAGACCGGAACAGACATGAACCACTTTGTCGAACTTCTTAACCCGTTCATGATGAGCCCAGTCAAGGACCCTATCTACAAGATATCCTTAGTTCAGCAGTTGGCCTTGCTAGCGAAGAAAAAACCAGCGACTATTCCTCTTACTATATATATCGACGGCTCGACTTATACCATAACCTTAGACAATACCTATGATCCATCTATCGACGCCTTTATAAGAACCGTAAGCTTCTACGCCGATTCATTAAGCCTAAAAGGCAACCTAAGAGACCTCCTCTTATCCTTCGCCCAGATGTACAGAGTCCTCCATTACAATGAAAAATACGTCCTCAACACAGAAGCCGATATAAAATCCTTCTGCTGCTGTCTGATTCAAGCCTATAACGACAACATATCTTCTTTCTCGCCATCCTCGGTATTTAAGATTGAATACCCTGAAACATACAAAAATGAAAAAGGATGGAAAGAAGCAAGTAAATTTCTGAATGTAGCATTTAGACCCAGATACTTATAAGCAATAAAAGGTTAGGGGAATAAGTCACCTAACCTTTTAAAATGCAAAAAAAGACCTATATATAGGCATAATTACTAAATTTGAGGTAAAGAAAGAACACATCAGAAACTTTTTTCAACTTTTTTCTACTTTCTTATTGACTTAGGTCCTTCTTAATAGTAGTATTTATATTTGCCGGCTGGGAGAAATCTTGAGCCGAGTAAGTCGATAAAAGGGCAACCCGATACCGGCTTGAGCTGATCTTTGAAAACTGGATCGACGAGAGAATAATCATCATTTGTATTACATATGCAGCCTTCGGGTTGCATACGGTAAGGTAAATGT
>LAHS01000057.1_pt1 | contig 134685 bp, 105 predicted proteins | sample 329651 | NCBI WGS metagenome assembly LAHS01 (sample SAMN03275699, study PRJNA271635) | activated sludge metagenome | isolation source: sample C-1 Sludge from hydrolytic chamber (first chamber) of Anaerobic...
AGAGCAGCAGCTGATTGCTCAACAGAAAGAGCAGCAGCGGATTGCTCAGAAGAAAGAGCAGCAGCGGATTGCTCAGAAGAAAGAGCAGCAGCGGATTGCTCAGCAGAAAGAGCAACAGCGGATTGCTCAGCAGCAGAAAGCTCGTCAGGTAGCGGCACAGCCGGCGGCACATAAGCAACAGCCAGTTGCACAACCTGCAGCGCCTCAACAACAAACAGTAAATGTGGATGTTGCGCAGACTCAACTTAAATACAGATATTATCTTATTGTTGGTTCATACCGTCAGGCGGCCAGTGTAGAGAAAAGATTGCGCCAGCTTAGGAATATGGAGGCAAGTCCTGTAGCTATTCCTTTGAAGAATGGGCTTACAATGGTTTCTGCAGTAGGTTTTAACTCACTGTCAGATGCTAAGGCGGCAGTTTCCGACGTTGCTGATTTGGCTCCGGATGCATGGGTTTACAGTAGGGCAAGCGGTTTGCATAAGTAGAAATTACTAATTAAAAAAAAGATAGAATTATATATGAAAACAACAGCTTTTACACAGAAACACATTGAGTTAGGGGCCAAGATGATGCCCTTTGCCGGTTTCAACATGCCTCTGGAATACATTGGAATTAAAGCGGAACACCTTGCTGTAAGAAACAGCGTTGGAGTTTTTGATGTTTCACACATGGGGGAGTTTTACGTTAAGGGACCAAACGCACTTAAATTTGTACAATACGTTACAAGCAATGACGCATTTGTTCTTTTCCCGGGTAAAATTCAGTATTCATGTTTTCCTAACGGAAAGGGTGGCATAGTAGATGACCTTGTAGTGTATTGTTTTGATCCGCAGTGCTATATGATGGTTGTCAATGCTGCTAACATGCAGAAAGATTGGGATCATCTTTGCAAATTTGCTCCAAAATTCGGTCTTGAAATAGGCAAGGATTTCTACAATGCTTCTGACGAGCTGAGTCAGCTGGCCATTCAAGGTCCAAAGGCTATGGAGGTCATGCAAAAACTTTGCAATGAGCCTGTTACCGCAATGGAGTATTATACATTTAAGCAAATAACAATTGGCGGAGTTGAGAATGTAATCATTTCCACAACGGGTTATACCGGAGCAGGCGGATGTGAGGTTTATGTAAAGAATGCAGACGCTTTAAAATTGTGGGATAAGATATTTGAGGCGGGGAAACCGGAAGGCATTATGCCTGTGGGACTTGGCGCAAGAGATACGTTGCGTCTGGAGATGGGTTTCTGTCTATACGGAAATGATATAGATGATACAACTTCTCCTCTAGAGGCTGGTCTTGGATGGATTACAAAATTCAATGACAATAAGGGTGATTTTGTAGACAGAGATTTTCTTATGAAACAAAAGGCGGCGGGGCTGACAAGGAAGCTTTGCGCTTTTGAGCTGATTGACAGAGGAATTCCACGTCACGGTTATGAGATATGCAATGCCAATGGAGAAAAGATTGGTTTTGTTACCAGCGGCGGAATGAGTCCAAGCCTTAACAAGCCAATAGGAATGGGCTATGTTGCAGCTCCTTTATATAAGGCTGATACAGAGATTTATATTAAGGTTAGAGACAAGTTGCTTAAAGCGGTTGTTGTAAAAATCCCTTTCTATAAAGCTTAATCTGTTCTTGCTGGTTCTACTGAAAAATGGGCAGGATATACAAAATATTACTGGGGACGGTTTTCACTTTTGTTTTTGTGACATCCGCACCCGCGGGGTTTAATAATGCTTATTCCCAAAATATTGGGACAGCTAAAGTTAAATTTCCGCAGAAATCTGAAACTGAGAAGAAAAACCTAGACACCTTGCGAGCTCATGTTAACTTCTTATCCTCCTCCGCTTTAAAAGGCAGAGGCGCCGGAACGGATGGAGAGGTCAAAGCATCGCAGTACATTTATGATTACCTTTTATCTAACGGGTTGCTCATGCTTTCTCCTCGCGATGGTGAAGATTTCAAAATAGTTCAATCTGGAGGTGATACTTTGCATTCCCGCAACATAATTGGAATAATTCCCGGGTATGATAAAAACTTGAACAAGGAGTACGTTGTATTGGGCGCTCACATGGATGGACTTGGTTGTACGTCCTTGACAGTTAACGGGAAGCAAGAAGTTCAAGTATATCCCGGAGCAGACAGAAATGCCAGCGGCACGGCCGTTCTTTTGCAGCTTGCAAAGATGATATCTCAAAACAAATTTATGTTCCGCCGCTCCGTAATAATTGCATTTTTTGGAGCGGGGGAGCTTGGCATGGCCGGAAGCTGGTATTTCCTAAATCGCTCATTTTCTGAGGTTGACAAGATAACCCTAATGATAGATATGGATGCAGTAGGTTATAGCGGGGATAATAATAAACTGCAAGTCTTTACCGGCGTGCAGAATCCGGATATAAATGGAATTATCGGTTCTATTGCATCAAATCCTTTCTCTGTAACTCCTTCACTTTCAGATAAAGAACCTTTTGGCTCAGATTATAGAAACTTCTATCAGAAAGAAATTCCGGCGGTGTTGTTTACTACCGGTTTGCATCCTCAGATGAACACCGTAAAGGATACTCCGGAAACATTGGATTACTTTCAAATGGATCAAATATCGGAGTTTATTTATTCTTTTGCGCTGACCGCCGCATCAAGGGAACAAAAAATAGATCAAGGACTTAAATCCGGAGAGGAGAAGCTTGGCGGCAAGAACGAGATAGTTTATACCCAGCAGGGTGTAGACCACAGAGCCACATTCTTAAAAGGCGATGAGAGATATTTTCTTAAGGAGTGGGTTTATCAGTATGTTAAATATCCCGACAGTGCAATTGCAGAGGGAATAGAGGGGACGGAGCAAGTGGAGTTTATTGTAGATAAAACGGGTGCGGTAAGAGATATCAAGATAACAAAGAGTCTTAGTGATGATATTGATAATGAGATTATTAAAGTGTTTAAGGCTTCTCCAAAATGGAAACCTGCAACACTTGGCGGCTCTAATGTCAGCGTCAGAATGTCTCTTCCTGTAGAATTTATTTTGACAAAAAAGAAAGGCAGCTTTGGCATAAAAAAATAGCTGTCGAGATATAGAATAGATTATAAATTTTGTTGCTCAATGGATTACAATTTTAAGGAGATTGAAAAGAAATGGCAGGAGTTCTGGGCTAAGAACGGAACGTTTAAAGTTAAAACAGATCCCTCAAAACCAAAGTATTACGTATTGGATATGTTCCCTTATCCTTCCGGTGCGGGACTCCATGTAGGACATCCTCTTGGCTATATAGCAAGCGATATTTACAGCCGATACAAAAGACTTAAGGGTTTTAATGTTTTACACCCTATGGGTTATGATGCCTTTGGTCTTCCTGCAGAGCAGTATGCAATTCAGACGGGGCAACATCCGGAGGTTACAACTGTCAATAATATAAATAGATACAGAGAGCAGCTGGATAGAATTGGTTTCTCTTTTGACTGGGACAGAGAGGTTAGAACTTGTGACCCCGGGTATTACAAATGGACGCAGTGGGCTTTCCTTAAAATGTTTGGCTGCTGGTATAATAATGAGCATGACAAAGCGGAGCCAATTGAGGAACTTGTAAAAATATTTGAGAAAGAAGGAAATACAAAGGTTAATGCGGCATGTGGAGATGTGGATGTTTTTTCTGCGGAACAGTGGAAGGGTTTTTCAGAGAAAGAAAAATCTGATGTTCTGATGCAGTATCGTATTGCATATCAGGGAGAAACGTCTGTTAATTGGTGCTCTAAACTTGGAACAGTGCTGGCAAATGATGAGGTGAAAGAGGGGCTTTCTGTGCGCGGTGGTTTTCCGGTTGAGCAAAAAAGAATGAAGCAATGGCAGCTGAGGATTTCCGCTTATGCGGGGAGATTGCTTGATGATTTGGACAAGCTTCAGTGGACAGATGCTCTAAAGGAGATGCAACGTAATTGGATTGGAAAATCTTATGGTGCGGAGATAATTTTCAAAGTATCAAATCCTAATCCTGCAAATGGGCAGTCTGCTAATTCTGAGCATGATATGAAAATCTTTACTACTCGTGCAGATACTGTTTTTGGTGTTACGTTTATGGTTCTTGCTCCGGAGAGCGAATGGGTAGAGTTGCTTACAACAAAGGAGCAAAAGAGTGATGTTGATGCGTATCTGAAAGAGGCCAAAAAGAAAACGGAGCGTGAGAGAATAGCGGAGACGCATACTGTAACAGGTGTGTTCTCAGGTTCTTATGCGGTCAATCCTTTTACCGGAGATAATGTTCCAATTTGGATTTCAGAGTATGTTCTTGCCGGTTACGGCACCGGAGCAATTATGGCCGTTCCCGCTCATGACAGCAGAGACTATGCGTTTGCAAAGAAATTTAATCTTAAGATAATTCCTCTGATTGAAGGATGTGACATAAGCAAAGAGAGCTTTGATGCAAAGGAGGGAGTGATGTGCAATAGCGGATTCCTTTCCGGCAAAACCGTTAAAGAGGCTATTCCTCTGGGAATTGCTGAGGTAGAGAAACGCGGCATAGGTAAAAAGAAAATTAATTATAGGCTGAGAGATGCCATATTCTCCAGGCAAAGATATTGGGGCGAGCCGTTCCCGATTTATTATAAAGATGGCATAGCAACTCCAATTCCGGAGAGTGAGCTTCCTTTGCAGCTTCCTAAGGTTGAGTCATTTAAACCAACAGAAGATGGAGAACCTCCATTGGCCAGAGCAAAAGATTGGACATACAAAGGTTATCCTTTGGAGAAGAGTACAATGCCTGGTTTTGCAGGGAGCAGCGCTTATTATTTGAGATACATGGATCCCCATAATAATGAGGCTCTTGTAAGCAAGGAGGCGGATGAATATTGGAGAAATGTGGATTTGTATGTCGGCGGAACTGAGCATGCTACGGGTCACTTGATTTACTCTCGTTTTTGGAACAAATTCCTTTATGACTTGGGGTATGTGGCAGAACCTGAGCCATTCCAAAAGCTTATAAATCAGGGAATGATACAGGGCCGCTCTAACTTTGTATATAGAGTTAAAAACACAAATAAGTTTGTCTCTTTTGGTCTTAAAGACAAATATGAGACAACGGAAATCCATGCCGATGTAAATATTGTTCATAATGATAAGCTTGACATAGAGGGATTTAAGAAGTGGATGCCGGATTTTGCAAATGCAGAATTTATATTGGAGAATGGAGAGTACAAGTGCGGCTGGGCCATTGAGAAAATGAGCAAATCCATGTACAATGTTGTAAATCCCGACAGTATATGTGATACATACGGTGCTGATACACTGAGGCTTTATGAGATGTTCCTTGGCCCTGTTGAACAGAGCAAGCCGTGGGACACAAAAGGAATCGATGGAGTGAACAGATTCCTTAAGAGATTATGGAAGATGTTTTTTGGAGAATTTGGCGGAAAACCAAATGCGGAGGGAGAAATTAATCTTTCTGATGATGCTCCTAGTGCACAGGAACTTAAGGTATTACATAAGCTTATCAAAAAAGTGGATGATGATATCTCCAATTTCTCATACAATACTTCTGTATCGGCGTTTATGATTGCCACTAATGAACTCTCTGATTTAAAATGCAATAAGAGAGCAATCCTGGAGCCAATCTTAGTCCTGCTTTCACCTTTTGCACCTCATATTTGCGAGGAGCTATGGAATCTGTCGGGACATAAAGGAAGTATTTCATTTGCGGAATTTCCTAAGTATGAGGAGAAATACACAAGGGAAGATAATTTTGACTATCCGGTATCTTTTAACGGCAAGACAAGATTCAAGATTTCTCTTGCAAAAAGTTTGTCAAAGGAGGAGGTTGAGAAGGCCGTACTTGCTGCGGAGGAGACTGCAAAATACCTTGGAGGTAACAGTGTTAAAAAAGTTATTGTTGTTCCGGGAAGAATTATCAATATTGTAATGTAATGGCAGGCAAAGTTGCAACCATATCAAAGATAATTTTTGAATATTTTGTTATTACCGTAGGCGTGTTCATCTATTGCGGAGGGTGGACTGCGTTTATTACTCCTCAAGGAATTACTGGAGGCGGTGTCACCGGTCTTGCTACTAATATTCAGTATGCCACCAATGGCTTTATTCCATTGTATGTCAGCTACATTGGAATTAATGTGCTATTGCTTGTAGTAGGAACTATTATTCTTGGACGCGGTTTTGGATTCAAAACAATTTATAGCATTTTGTGCGCAACTTTCTTCTTGGCGGTGATGCCGCACTGGCATTGGCTGATGAGTCTTTCTGATATCTCTGACAAGCTTGTTTCTGCGGTGCTTGGCGGAGCAATCCTGGCAGTTGGAATCTCTATGATTTTTAAGAAGGGAGGAAGCACCGGAGGCACCGATATTGTTGCTCTTGTTCTTACAAAATATTATGACACTTCTCCGGGAAAAGTTTTCATGTACTGTGATCTTATAATTATTGGTTCTATCCTATTCCTGCCCGGAAAAGGTTTAAGTGATTTCATTTACGGCTATCTTACAACTGTCTCATTTTCATATATGCTAGATGCTTTGCTTACGGGCAGGCAGCAATCTGTTCAAATACTGGTCATCTCCGGCAAATATCAGGCAATTGCGGACATGCTCATTAGTGATGAACACCGCGGAGTAACTGCCTTGGATTCTATGGGATGGTATACAAAAGATGAGAGCAAAGTTCTTGTTGTTGTTGCAAGAAAGTATCAGGTTGCAGGCATAATGTCCGCTATAAAAAACATTGATAATAAGGCGTTTGTGACAGTAGGGAATGTGTCTGCAGTTTATGGAGAAGGCTTTGAGAAAGTTAAGGTCAAGCCAAAATTTAAAGAGAAGAAGAGCAAGGAGGAAAAGGTAAGGAGTTTTTTAAAGTGGATTAATAATAGTTAGGCGGCGTAATCAGAAGCATATATCAGATGAGCGGCGTATATTTATTATTGAGGTAATTATAAATATTTGTTTAAAATATGAAGAGGGTTTCTCTGCCACAGGTTTTAGATGTTATAAAGTGTTATTTTCTCATAACGCTTGGACTTCTATGCTATGTCACGGGATGGGAGATTTTCCTAATCCCCAATAATATGGTTGGCGGCGGCGTTACGGGTGTTTCCGCAATCTTCCTGTATGCTTTTAAAATCCCAATAAGTGTCTCATTCTTTGTTCTTAATGCAATTTTGCTGTTGATAGCTCTTAAGGTTTTAGGTAAAGCTTTTGGTTTTAAAACCGTATATGCAATTATTGCTGCCTCTGTTTTCTTTCAGATAGTTCCGGGGTTTATTCCTGCAGATTTTATTCAAGAAATTGCAATATCAAATGGCAAACTATTATCCGCAATTTTTGGTGGCGTGATGTCCGGTTTTGGAATTGGGATATGTTTTGCACAGGGCGGCAGTACAGGTGGAACAGATATAATAGCCTTGATGGTGACAAAGTACCATAATATTTCTCCCGGAAGAGTTATTTTATACATAGATATTTTCATAATTGCATCTTCTTTGTTAATTCCTGCAAAAGACATATTGGATGCAAGCGGTGCGGTTATTGGCAAAGAAACATGGGGAATGCGTTTGGCCACAGTGCTTTACGGATATCTTTTGATTGGCGCATCTAGTTACACGGTGGATATGTTTCTTGCCGGTTCACAACAATCTTTGCAAGCGCTTGTCTTCTCCAAAAAATATGTTGAGATAGCGGATGCAATAACATCCAAGTTGGGCCGCGGCGTAAGCGTTATAGATTCCACCGGCTGGTATACCAAGCAAGAGGGTAAATTGTTGGTGGTGATTATTCATAAGACAGATACTAATACTTTTTATAAAATTATCAGAGAGATTGATAAAGAGGCGTTTGTATCTGTTACAAATGTGTCCGGAGTTTACGGCCGCGGGTTTCAGCAGATTAAAAAATAGGCTTTTTTCAGCCTAAAAATTTACCATTTTACTTGTTTTTTACGATTGTGCTTATTGCAGTCATAATCAGTCCGGTTTTGCTGTGCAAAATCGTCAAAAATTTTTTCCGGAAATCACAATATTTCAATCGCGACGGATACTTTGGAAATATTTTTTATTGCTGCTGTGTAATTTTGCAATAATCGTAATTGTCAAACCTATAATCAATTACAAACCTTAAATTTATTGACTATGATGAATGGTAACCATATGGTTATAATCATGTTTTTATACATACTTATAGTTACGGGCCTGCTTATAAATTGTTGTTATAGAAAAAATCTTAGACAAAATATGGGTCTGTTTGCCGCCTATTTTTCATTGACTTTAGTGGTTGCCCTAGAAGTGTTGTATTTAAAATTTCATGATAAAGTAAAATTTTTCCCAGGCGTAAGTTATCAAGAGGCGGTAATGTGTAAAGTATACATTTTTACGGGTGTTTTTATTGTGTTGTTCCTGGATGCTAAGGGAATCATTATAGACAACGGCAAACATCCTAATTTAACATCCAAATATTTAACATTTTTGTGGGTCCTGATTGCAGCGTATGATGCTATTAGAATTTGTTGTCTAAATAATCAAATTATTTATTATGAGCATTTTGCGCTAATATCAATATCTACCTTGTTGTTCTGCATTTTTTGTGCAAAATCTTTTGTAAAAAGAGCGGATTTTATTTATTCCAGCGTTAACAAAAAATTGTTTGTCATACTCATGAATCTGGAACTTTTTATAATCGTCAATTATGCATTGCATGTTTTATTGTTAATAGATCAAACTGTAATAGCAGAATCTTTACTGTCATTTGTAGTACTTGTTACAGCTCAGCTCACATTTACTGTTGCCTTAATGAGAGAAAAAAATAAAATAAAAAAAGTTAGACATTTTTTTTATTGTATGGAAAATTCAGAAAATCCAGCATTGCTTGATGATGGGGAATTTATTGATGATGAGGAGATAATGAGAAGACTCATGATTCTTTTTGATAGAGATAAACCATATTTAAATCCGGATTATAAAGTTTTTGAAGCGTCGCTGGCGGTGGGGACAAATAAATCATATACGGCAAGGGCCATCGGCAAAAGTCCGTTTAATAACTTTAAAAGTATGTGCAACTATTACAGAGTCATGGAGTTGTGCAAAATAATTGCGGAAAAGCCGGAACTGGATATCAGGAAATTGTATAAGAAAGTCGGTTTTACATCTCTTGGGGTTTTTCACAACAGCTTTCTTCTTTATGCCGGAGAATCTCCTGTAAAATGGACAAAACATATAAGACAGCTAAAAGAGAACAGAGAACCGGTTAGAGTAGAGAACCTTGTAAGATGTCCGCGACATATCGCCGGATACTAATACAGTATAATGTTATTGCTATACTATTAATACAATTATTAACTTAAAAAATCTTAAACAATGAAATTTATTGAACTTTTAAAAAATTTTTCCGGGACAAAAGAGCGATTAAATCAAACTGAATTGAAGGAGCAAATTAGTGAAGAGGATCTAGATTATCCGCAATGTTCTATTATTATCGGGAAAACGGAAACGTTAAATACCCTTTCCGCTATGCTGGATAATCTTATGGAAGAGAAAAAACCTTATCTGGATGTGCATATATCACTTAATAAAATAGCTTTGCTTCTTGGCAGTAACAGAACTTATTTGTCAAAAATCCTGGCGGAACACGGCGGCTACTATGCTTATCTTAATACATTTAGACTTAAATATTTATATGGCTTATTGCTGGAGAGGAACAGGAAAAAATCAAGAAAAAGAGAAGAGGAGTGCAGTTTATCTGAAATGCCAAGGCGTGCATATGGAAGAGAATTGCAGTTATTGCTGGCAAGCAGCGGCTTTTCAGATTTTAGAGCATTAAGAAGGGCTCTGGAAGTGTCCGACGGAGAGTATGCCAAAAGAGTAAAAGAAATCTTATTGTCTTAAATAAAGAATTTGTTTACGCTGGCAAGTGCTTGAGGAAGAGCAAATACAACGACCCTGTCATAAGGCTTTACGCATGTGAATTCATTTGCGATAAAGCTTTCATCTCCGCGGATTATTCCGCCGATGATGGCCTCTTTTGGAAAACGCAAATCTTTGATGGGGCCGTTTGTAATACTGCTGCTCGGATTGACAATGAACTCCAGAACCTCAGCATCTGAACCGTTTAAGCATTTGATAGAGCGCACTTTATTGCTTAAAGTAAATCTGAATATTCTCCCTGCGGTGATAAGTTTTTTATTGATTACAGCATCAACTCCCATATCTTCCGCCAGTTTGATATATTCAATATTTTCTACCTCGGCGATAGTTTTTTGTACACCCATATTTTTTACCGCAACGCTTGCAAGTATGTTGGTCTCGCTGCTGCTTGTAACCGCTACAAATGCGTCATAATTTTTTGCATCCTCTTCTACAAGCAAATCCGTATTCCTTCCGTCTCCATTGATAACCACTGCATTAGGAAGAGCTTCCGCAAGGTATTCGCATCTTTCCTGCTTATGTTCTATGATTTTTATTTGATCAACTTTATCTTGCATTTTGCGCGCAAGCATCTCTCCGATTCTTCCTCCGCCAACAATCATAAGACTCTTGACTTCTATCTCATTTTTGCCGGAATATGTCATAAGTTCCTCTACACCATCCTTAGTGCAGATGATAAATACAAGATCCCCCTGCAGGAACTTTGTACTCTGTCCGGGGATAATTGTTGTATTGTTTCTTGCAATGGCAACCGGCTGATACGGCTTATAGCTGCCGTTCGGAGATAAATCTTGTACTGTCTTGTTAATCAACGGAGTTCCCTCATCCAAACGGAATACTACCATTTGCAATTTGCCGCGGGCAAATTCCATAAATTCCGTCGTGCCCGTCTGCTTAAGTAAATCTATGATCTCATAAGCTGCCATTTTCTCCGGGTAGAACAGGAGATCTATTCCCATATCGGTGAACATCAGCTTATTATCATATTGCATATATTCATCATTGTTGATTCTGGCCGTGACTTTTTTTGCCCCCATTTTTTTAGCCAGAAGGGCGCTGATGATGTTAACGTCTTGTTCTTGAGCCGGACTTACGGCAATGAATAAGTCTGCCTTTGAGACACCCGCCTGTTCAAGCGTTGCAATAGAAGTAGGCTTGCCAAGCACCGTAATGATGTCTGCAACTTCTGCGAGCTTGTTCAGATGCTCTTCGTCTCCGTCTATGATGGTCAGGTCATTGGACTCTCTGCTTAGCATTTTAGCTAAGTGGCTTCCAACCTCTCCCGCTCCCGCAATAATTATTTTCATACCGCTGCAAAGGTAATATTATTTTAATAATGCTGAGTTTATTATGAGTTGCCGTCGGGACTATAAATGGTGTTGCGGCCTGGATAACAAAAAAAATGGCATAGTTATAAAAAGTATAAATAAGGCAAAAAGTCATAAAAAACGACCGCTCAAAAGGCGGTCGTTTTTACTAGCATAAGCTGCTTATCTCTAATACTCATCTTCATTAAAGAAGAAATCCTCCTTGCTTGGATAATCGGGCCATATGTCCTCAATACTGTCATAGACTTCCTCGTCATCTTCAAGGTCATTTAAATTCTCTACAACTTCTGCGGGGGCTCCGGAACGTACGGCATAATCTATCAATTCGCCTTTTGTGGCCGGCCACGGCGCATCTTCCAATTTAGAAGCAAGTTCAAGTGTCCAATACATAATTAATAAATATTAATATTTTGCCCTTTTTTGCTAGAGGGGGTGCAAATATAATACTATTTTCCAATTATGGTAACCAGAATTCTTCCGGAGTATTTGTGATTGTGCAAAAATACCTTCCTAATGTGAATAAGTAGTCCGCCAGACGGTTAAGGTATTTGGTTCCTGCTTTCACATTTTCAGATACTTGCTCCGTGTTGGCGGCAAGTGAGATACTCCTGCGCTCGCAGCGGCGGCATATAGTTCTGGCAATGTGACACTCCGCTGCAATTTTAGGCGCTCCGGGCAGAATAAAGGCCGTTTGTGCCGGATTATTGGCAGCCATTGCATCAATTTCTTTTTCCAGGAATGTTACTTCTGATTCGTTAAGTGATTTGAACTGTTTGTTAGTTCCCTCTTCAGGGGTGGCAAAATGGGCCGCAACAAGCATAAGATTGTTCTGGATTCTGATTAGGCATTCTTTAAGGTGCTTTCCTTCAGCCGGTCTGACAGCAGGGTCATCGGTATTAGAAATAATAAGGCCTATGAATGAGATGAGTTCATCCACATTTCCATAGGCTTCAACTCTAGGATGGTTTTTGGGGACTCTTCCGCCTCCAATTAAAGAGGTCATTCCATCATCGCCTGTTTTAGTATAAATGCTCATATAAATTAGATATTAAAATGACCGGATGCGTATCCGGCTGTTAGTAATTTTTTATTTAGTTGAGATAGATTGCATTGCCGGATTGTGATTAATAACGTCGCTTTCAATTTTACCGTCGCGGAGTTTGACAATTCTTCTTGCGAATTTTGCAATATCTTCCTCATGCGTTACTAAAATAATAGTATTTCCGGCCTCATAAATCTTCTCAAAAATTTTCATAATCTCAATGGATGTTTTTGTATCAAGATTTCCGGTAGGCTCGTCTGCTAAAATAATTGTGGGGTCATTGATAAGCGCCCTTGCTATGGCAACTCTTTGTTTTTGGCCGCCGCTGAGTTCAGAAGGCTTGTGAGACATTCTCTCTGCAAGTCCCACTATATTAAGAGATTTCTTGGCCTTCTCCAATCTCTCATGTTTTGTTGCGCCGGCATAAATCATAGGAAGCGCAACATTTTCCAGAGCGCTGTATTTTGGCAAAAGATTAAACGATTGAAATACAAATCCAATCTCTTTATTTCTAACATCCGCAAGCTCCCCGTCATTCATTTTGCTGACATCAGTTCCGTTGAGAATATACCTGCCGGATGTTGGAGTATCCAGACATCCAAGAATATTCATCATTGTAGATTTTCCGCTGCCGGAAGGCCCCATGATTGCAACAAAATCATTCTTCCAGATAGAAAGTGAAACCCCGTCCAATGCATTTACAACATCCTCTTCTCCAAGATGATAAATCTTATACAGGCTATCAATCTTAATAACCTCCTCCCTCTGTGTATTCTTATCTGCATCCATATTGTTAAAATTTTCTATCCCGACAGACTATTCCATTTTGCTTAAGAAATCTTTGCAAGCATCTGTAAGTGAGCGCAGAGCAATAGGGGTGTTCCATTGTGTCTGGTCTTTTACTCCAACTGCATTTGATACGGTGCGCAACTCAAAAAAGTTTACATGTTCATTAAGGCAAACATAGAAAAATGCCGCTCCCTCCATGCTTTCTATCTGCGGCTTATAACGTTCCATTAGTCTGCGCCTTGTTTCTTCTGTTCCTGTAACTGTCTGAACAGTAACACCTGTAGCGCGCTTATATGACCTGATTAATTCTTCAAAATACTCCGGAAGCTTCACGGAATTTAGAGCGCCATCCGTGTAAGGAAACAAATTAGAATCCAGCGCAGCGGAATCAAACAAGGAGACAAAACCTGAACTGGTCTGAAAACCAAGGTCTCCAAAATATTCCTTATCCACAAGAGACACAGAACCTATGGGGAATTGTTCAACATCATAGCTACCGGCAATGCCGATATTTATAGCAAGAGAATATTTATTCCCTTCCGCCTCTGCCTCCGCAAGCTTCTTAGTAAGTCTGTAACATGTTGAGGTGGTGCCAATTCCGGTCAACATAAAATCCACTTGTACTTTGCCGGCAATCCTGCTTTCATAAACCCTCAGAGCTTGTTGTGCACACTCAATCTCCTCTTGTTCCGCAGCAGTAAATAAAATCCTTATCATATACGTTCAACTAATTAGGATGCTAAATTAATTAAACAAAAGACAAAATAGCTGCCAGAAAATAAATTTATTGGGCAGTGTTGATAAATTGCTTTTTAATCAACATCTTAAATTTACCACATCCCCTCGTAAAATTCATCCCTCATTCTTTTTACCACCTCCCTTCGGAAAATTCATCTCCGGATCTTTTACCCTGTCCCCAGCGGAGCAGCTGAAAGCTGCGGAGCCGCACCGGAGGTGCGTGTCTCCTCGCGCGGAGCGCGTTAAACCCCAGTGCAATGCGCTGCTTTGTAGCGCATTGCTTCACATCTCGCGTGAGCGAGATGTGTTTGTTGAAAGCTGCGGAGCCGCGCCGGAGGTGCGTGTCTCCTCGCGCGGAGCGAGATGTGTAATTTTATAAACTGTAAAGCGAGAACTTAAAGATTATACCTCCGCCGGGCCTGCACTCAGCGCAAATTGTTCCCTTGTGAAAAAGAACGGAGTTCTTCACAATCGCAAGACCTAAGCCAGAACCTCCTGTTTTTCTGGTTCTTCCCTCTTCCACTCTATAAAATCTTTCAAAGATTCTGTTCAAATCTTCCGCCGGAACACCCTTTCCGGTATCCGTGTATGTGAAGTTGATTTTGTAACCTCCTTCTCCGGAAATCTGCTCCATTCCTGCACTTAATGAAATTTCTATGCCGGGGCCTCCATGCTCTATTGAATTGTCTATTAAGTTTTTAAATAGTGAGTAGATAAGAGAGTAACAACCGTTCAGTTTAAGTTCATTGCTTATTAATGGATGGAACTGTATGTTATTTGCCTCTAGTTTATAGCCAATTTCTTCACAAACTTCCTGTAGACATTTGCTGATATTTACTTCCTCTATTTTGTAAGTCTCTCCGCCCTCGTCAAGTTTGTTTAATGTGGAGACTTCCGCAATCAAATTTGATAACCTAAGAGTTTGCGAATAAGCTTTTTGAACAAATTGCATTTTTTGTTCTTCCGGCATTTCCGGGGATTGAAGAATTGTCTCCAAATAGGCTCGGATTCCCGTTACTGGGGTTTTAAGCTCATGAGCTATGTTATGGCTCATTTGCTGTTTGTAGAGTTTTGTTTTTTCCAGCTGCTGAAAAGTGTCTGCAATTTTTCTCCCCACTTCTCCAAAATCGTCGTCTCCAAAATCTATGCTGCTAAAATCTTTTTGCTGACTTTTTAGCGCTCCAACAAATTGATTGAATTTTATAAGCGGCTGTGTCAGTTTGCCGGAGATGATGATTATTGCAGCAACAAGCGCTGCAAGCAAAGCTATCATCATAATCAGATACCTGTTATCTTTCTGAATTTGAGCAGGTTTTGCTGACATGAATTTAATGGCGGTTCTTATGAAATATCCGTTGTAGTTTTTTGCATAGAACAAATATTCATCTCCCATGGTAGGGGAGTAGCGCAAAGAATTTCCGTACCCTTTCTCTTTTGCTTTTATGAATTCGGGTTTTCCGGATTGGTCTTCTTGAATTGATACTTCTGTCTGCCGGCTGTCATAAAGTACAAATCCGGTTGTGTCCAAAATTGTGAATAACATCTCCTTTGCAGGAGGCGTTATTTGTTTGTAAGTCAAGCCATCAGCTATCTTATTGTTTACATCCTGATTAAAAGTTATCAGCTCATTTTGCAGTGTGGCAAGGCTGTAATCTTTGCTTTGCTGAAGAGTGTAAACGGTAAATCCCAGCGCTATAAAGGCAACCAGGATAAGGAAATAGAGCAATAGTCTATATCTGTATTTAATTTGAACCTTTTTCATCTGCCTGCAGGCTGTATCCGTATCCGGAGCGGTTCATGATTAAGTCCCCCGCCTTGCCAAGCTTTTTCCTTAGTCTTGCAATATGCACATCTACTGTTCTTTCCAGAACATAGCTTTCATCTTTCCAGACAAGTTTAAGGATATCATCTCTGGAGAAAATTTTTCCGGGGTACTTGGCCAGCAGCAATAATATCTCCATTTCCTTCTTTGTAAGAAAGACTTCATTGCCGTTTGCCAGAACTTTTTTATCGTCATTTTTAATTTTGAGAACACCAAAATCGTATTCGCTCTTCTCAACTTCCGGTTTCTGGTTGGAACTATTTTGCCACCCGGCAAGAGGCGCTCCTTGGTTATCTTTCTTCTGTAGTCTTTTGTAACGGCTTAATACAGCTCCAACCCTGGCCACTACTTCCTTGACGGAGAATGGTTTAGGAATGTAATCATCTCCTCCGGTTTTAAATCCTTGCAGGATATCCGGTTCTGTATCCAGGGCCGTAACAAAAATGATAGGGATGTTATTTTTATAATCTTCTCTTAACAACTGCGCAAGTTTTAGCCCGCTAATTCCGCCAAGCATAATGTCCAAGATAAGCAAATCAAAATTTTCTTTTGGAATCATGTAAAGAGCTTCCTCTGAACTTATTGCGGTCTTTACTTCATATCCCGCTCTTTCCAGATTATACTGCAAGATTTCACATATATCCTCTTCATCATCAACTACAAGGATTTTGCTTTTTTTCTCCGCCTGAACTGCAGGAGTACCGGTCATTGTTTCTTTGTTATTGTCCATAATACATGAGAAATATAATTACATCCAAAACGTGCGCTGCACTTCATCTTGAGCGTATGCTGCACTTTCTCTTGAGCATCAAGACTCTGTTGTGATAATTAACGGCCTCAAATATAGTAATTTTAGTTAAATTTGCCTTGTGCTCTCATTGGGCAAGAAGAAAAAAAATCAAAATTATGGCTTACAAAAAAGAGGAAAAATATACTCCGGAATTAACGGAGAAACTAGCAAAACATTACAAGGCAATTTTGAATTTGCTTGGGGAAGACTCTGGAAGAGAGGGACTTCTAAAGACTCCAATGAGAGTCGCAAAGTCAATGCAATTTCTTACACAGGGATATCAACAAGATCCTGTTGCAATACTTAAATCTGCCCTGTTTAAGGAGGATTATAGGCAAATGGTCATTGTGAAAGATATAGAGCTTTACTCTATGTGCGAACATCACATGCTTCCTTTCTACGGGAAGGCGCATGTTGCATATATTCCAAATGGCTACATCACAGGACTCAGCAAAATTCCTCGTGTGGTGGATGCTTTCTCAAGACGGCTTCAGGTTCAGGAGCGCCTTACTGTCCAAATCAGAGACTGCATCCAAGAAACCCTTAAACCTCTGGGAGTTGCGGTAGTCATTGAAGCATCTCACATGTGCATGCAAATCAGAGGCGTACAGAAACAGAACTCTGTCACCACCACCTCTGCTTTCACCGGCGCCTTCCTAAAAGACATCCGCACCCGTGAAGAATTCATGAGACTCATCGGCTCCACGCTACACTAGTAAAGGTATAGGCCCGCATCTGTGTACCCAAGGCCGCAGGCCCGCGACCGTAGGGAGCGTGCCTTTCCGCGGCGGTAGCCGCGTAGACCACAAGGCATTACGCCGCTTTGTGGCGGAATGCTCTGCATGTGGCGCAAAGCGGCACATGCAATCTTGTCATTTTTTACAATCTTTCCGTCTCTTCATTATTTGAAGATCTCACTATATTTTTCCGGCCTTCTTTATTTCCAAAATTCCAAGAAATTGTAATCAGAAATGACCGTGCATCATAATAGTTATTATAGACTTGTTTTACCCCGTCACTCTTGTACGTATATTTTGGTTCAGATGTCTTGAATATGTCAGAAAGTTCCAACTTAATTTCCATGCCAATTGTATCGAGTATATACTTAAATCCAATATCGGCCTGAAATGCATTATGCCTTTTGCGATAGTTATATAGTCCTGGTAAGTATTCAGTTAGATTGCAATCAATTATGAATTGCTTTTTTATGGAAAAGGAGTTATCCAAATAAAAAGAGCCTTGATAACCGGAAATATTCTTGAATTCTTGTTTTTTTGAATAATATGAATCTTTAGAAAAATCACACTGTACTACGGTTTTCCACCATTCATACGGAGAGAAGTATTTGTAAATATTTATTCCCCATTTTTTTACATCTAGAAAATTATTAGCTGTTTCTGCCTGCTTCTGCACATCTTCACTATCCAGAATAACCAATTTGCCTACTTGATTTGTTTGACTCGAATAATATAAACGGGTACTAAAGGATTCGCGGAACAGGTAGTTCAATTCAAAATTTTTGATATAAGACGGACGTAGTAAAGGGTTGCCTACAGAATAGCTGTATTTGGTAATATACCACTTGAAGGGATCCAAATATTTATACGGAGGTCTTTCTATTCTGTCTGAATATTGAAAAGATATATTGCTGTTTTCACCAAGGTTATAAAGGATACTGATAGTTGGGAAAACGTGGAAGTATTTATTATGCTCAGTTTCTGAATAATTGACTGATTCACCCGTAGTAAATGTACCCTCAAATCGGAGCCCTGCTTTAAATATCCAGTTTTTTATTTTCTTTTCACCGGACAAGTAGAAGGCATCAACATTTTCCTTGTATTTGAATGTATTATGGTCATTGAAATTGCCAATATAGCTATCGGCAGATTTTGTATTGATATAGGAAAATTTTGCTCCGGTATTGAATTTACATCTAAAAAGGGTGGCTTCAAGATCGGTGGCGGCTGTTATGATATCATAATCAACTTTGCCGGCTGTCCGGTATAGCTCTTGTGGAGAGGATAAACCGTTGGTTAATAAGGAGGATGAAAAATTCCGATTTGTTTTCACAGTATTTTTCAAGTAATCTGCATTAACTGAAAAAATCGTATTATCGTTTATATGATAGTTAAAGAATAGGCCTGAATTTGTTTTATAATTATTGCCGGTGGTTTTGCCATGTGACAGTAAAACGGAGTCAACGGCATTTGTCATTGCATTCATATATTCCGTTCTATTATCCAAATCAGAAATTCTTTCACTATTATGTAACGGGCAGGATAGGTCAATGGCTACTGACATTTTCTCATTGAATTTGTAACTCAAGTCAAGATTAAGCATGGCGGACGTCATATTCCAGCGTTTGGGATTAGACGTTGAAGTTGTGAGTTGCGGATAATAGCTCAGATAATTTGTATTGTTCAAGTAATTAACATTATCATAGGACAATGTACCATCAAATGATATTTTTGAACTGTTGTATCCCACATAAGCTGATCCCATATATGAAGAATATGTGTTCTGCCCAAAACCAAATTTCACAAGCCCATTTATTCCCGCAGGCAGTATGTTTCTGGTTGCTATTCTTATTACCCCTACATTTCCTTCCGCATCATACTGTGACGGAGGAATGGTCATAACACGGATGCTCTTAAGGTTGCTTACAGGTATTGAGTTAAGATATGATAAAAGAGACCTCCCTTCTAGTCTAACAAGCTTATTGTTAATAAAAACAAGGACTCCATCCTTTCCAACCATACCTAAAGATCCATTTGAGAGTTGTATGGATGGGACGGTTTTTAAAAGGTCTGATGTTTCTTTACCTTTTAAATCGGCTTTATTATTGAGCAATAACTGATAACCATCGGGTATAATTGATAATCGTGCGTTATGTGCAACAACTAAAACGGAATCAATCTGCTGAGTTTTTGTGGTATCTTTTATGGAAACGGGATCTTGTGCTAATAATAAAGCAGTCTTCATTACTAGGATACACATGACTATATATCTAAGACTAGGTTTCATTGCAAAACATCTATTTGTTCCTATTAAAAAAATCCCTGTAAAGATAGTCCTCGTCTCCTTTAAGCCATTCATATAGAGTTGGTTCTATTGGCATGTCAATTTTTAAATTTTGATGACCGATATTAAGAATATTGCCGTTTTTGTCCGTTACGGCAACATACGTGTAAGGGACTTGCATTGCGATATAAGAATTGTATGGAAGCTTAATAAACACGCGGGGTCCTCCTGTGGTAAGCAAATATTCACCAGGTGTTTCCCCAATGAAAGTTGCGCGTCCTGCTGCTTTAAGCAAGTTGCAGAATAGCATGCAGGCTGAGAAGGAAAGATTGTTTGTTGCAACGTATAACTTTCCTTTGAAAGGATACTTTGTTTCTGAATGTACGTATTCCGTCTTCAGCAAAGTATCCAATCTGAAATATTTTCCGTCGGGAGTATTTTTAAATATCTCTACTGATTTATTTATCAGATTGTTAATGCTGTCTTTCTCCTTTTTGCTTAGGCCATCTGAATTGTAGTACATCTCATAAGTGTTTTTTAGCAGCGGCAGTCCGTCCTTCTTGGAGTAGGAGCTAGCGCGGAAAAATTCTTTTATTGGGAGGGAACTGTCTAGAAAATAGTTTAACGTTTCAAATACATCTCCGGCATACCCCCCAGGGTTGTTTCTTATATCTACAATTAAGTTTGTAACTCCGTCTTGGTGAACTTGTTTCATGCACTCCTCAATCCTGCCCTTGTATGCATTGTCATTCTTCATAAAGAAGATGGCAGTAAATTCTTTTGAGTAGAACAGATTGATATCCAGTACTCCTGTACTGTCATTCAGTTTATAATATGAGAGAGATTGGTTGTGCAGATTGAATGCGTTCTCATGTCTTTTTATTTTAACATCTCCGTTTTGTTTATAGAGCTTGTATCTCTCTTCTCTTCCTATGCCTTGCAAAGTTGCCGTCTTTGTTTCAGAAGATGTGAATGTTGTGTCTGAATATACTTTATATTCAATTGAATATGGCGGTTTGATGCTTTCGCAAAATAGATATCCTGTAATGTTGTTCCACGCTCTTGGGTCTCCCTCAATTTGGCTGTTCATCCATGCTCTTGCATAAAGAGGAGCGCAATAGGTGACTTCTACTTGTTTTTTTGCCAGCGTTTGCGCGGGTATTCCGTTGATTGAAGTGATTTCACTGTATTTTGGAAGATTACCGGTGTAATCTGTTATTACAAAGACTCTTCCGTCTTGAGTTATTTTAGGGAATATGGGAAAAACAAGGTCTTCCGGCTTAAACCATTTGTTTCTGTTATACACTCCAATGTCAGGGAACTGAAAATGCCCGTCCTCTATCATCCTTGAAAAATATCTCCAAGAGAGTACGTATTTTAAATTGTGAGCTGAGGTGATTTGGAAATCTATGTATTGAAATATGCTGTCTCTTTGAGCCCTTGTAGAACATCTGTCGGGATCTGCATATACGTCATTTATAATATGATATATGAATGCAGCTTCTTCATGGCGGTTTTGTGCCACGGTCTTAACCGGCTCCGTCGATTGGGTTTTGTTCTGCGCGTAACTGTTAAATGCCAGCAGCTGCAGAAGGAGGACAAATGGTATTATTTTTTTCATGATTGCTAAAATTACCTACAATGTTTTAGAATCTATGTCTCCAAATTGTCATTTTGCTGTTTTGCGTGGAATATGCTGATTCTCTATGCGATTATCTTGCCACGTATACTGATGGTTGCAGAAAAATTGCATGCTCGCTATGCTCGCGGACTCGCGTCTTTGCCGCTCGTCTGGATTTTCTGACAAGTTAGAGTGACGAGTCACTGCGAAAGTCTGTCTAACCGTTCTCTCAACAATTCAGTATACTTTTCTTTTAGATCGGCACTCAAGAAAGAATTTTGAATGATATCCTCAAACTTAGGCAATAGATACATATACTTATTTATCAGTCGTTCTACAATCACATTTGCTATACCCAAGGTAGCCGCTAATTTGATAAAATCATCACTTTGCAGCTTTTTCTTCCGTCCATTCAAGGTCAAAGCCAGTTCTTCATCATCTTTTGGATTGATGATAACCACATTCAGTAAGTCGTAAGCCGGGGTCAAACGTATCTTATCTGTTGCTTCATACAAAGAGAAGTTTTTTAAGTGCATATCGTTGTTCCCGGTCAGCCAAGAGAAAAGTACCAATTCAAAGAAATTAGTAACATCCATTTTAGGCAAAGACGAGTATTTCAAAACCGCCTTGCCGATTCGCTCATAACTGCTCTTGTATTTATGTTCCGTTTGCCTTTCCGTCAGTTGGCACATATCTTCCATCGCTATCTTCTCTCCGGCGGGAGTTCTGTCGATTCGGCGAGTAAGATAGCAAAGAGTATTGTCTGCCATCCGCATCAACGTATGGGGAACTACATCAATACGTGCCACTTCAGCAAGATGCATAGTCAAATCCTCTACTTCCGGCATCAATTCATATTGCGAGGTCTGCGGCTTACAAATATAACCACCCCAAAGTCCCACAATAGTCAATCGCTTACTACCCTCATGTTCATTCAAATGCAAGGATAATTTCGGCTGAACACCAGTCAACGAGGTTTGGTCTTGAATGATTTTCAGGGCAAGCTGGTCAAGTTGCTCTGTTGTATAATCAAGGATAGGCAACGTTGTTGTTCCGAAAAACTTCTTGATGCAAGCCGGGTGCATATCCTTTTCTCCTTTTAGTAGCGGACGATAGCAATATAGACAGTTACACATGGCCTTCCTCCTTTCTTTCAATTGGAACAACGCTTATTGCTCCGATACAATCCTTGCAACATGTCAGCAATAGAGACATTCGGTCGAGAATGCTTATGTCTGTATTCCGCAATGCAACATCAAGCAACCACCCTTCAGGAATCAAACCATCGAAAAATGGGAATAATACAGGACTTGTATATGCTTCTTCCTGCAAAGGTAATGTCAAGCTAACAGCCTTTGCTGTTTCCGAAGACAGATACTCTGGCAAATAGCGGAAATCATATCCTGAATCGTTTTCAGTCAGAATTCCTGCCAATTGTTCTTTGTAAAATATACGCGCTTGTCTCATTGGTTATCAGTTTTTGGAGTGGCAACCATTTCATAATTGAAGAAGTCAAGAAGCTGATTCACCTTATCGAGGCGCAGCGTCTCCTTTTTTTGCTCAAGGTCACGAACAAAGCGCAATCCTACACCCGACTTCAACGAAAGTTCTTCTTGTGTCAGGTTATACTGCTTTCGCAACATCTTGACCGTAGTAGAGAGATTATTCATAAACATCCAACTTTATACCTTTCCGGGTACAAAGTTAATACAAATATTCGATATTATACCACAATGGGTATAATTAGTTTTTCCATAGACATGATTATATTAGATAGGGTATAATATAATGAGATTTTGAGCCCTTCTAAAGGGCATGGTGTAATTGATCATAATCCTTACGGTCGCGGACTCGCGGCTTTGCCGCTCGTCTGGATTTTCCTTAGAGATTTACCACAAAAACATATAGTGAAATGCCACAAAAACACATAGCAAATTAGCACAAAAACAAAATTATTATTATTTTTGTGGTGATTTAATATATGGATTATGAAATATTTAAAGAGGATTGCCGATGCTCAGTTGAAATTGCGCTTGGAGGCTTTTGGAGCTGTGCAAATTAAAGGACCAAAATGGTGCGGTAAAACAACTACTGCGGAAATGCAAGCAAAGAGTGTTGTCAAGATGCAAGACCCGGATAGGCGGGAGGGGTATCTTGCAACAATAAGGACAAAACCTTCTCTTTTGTTAAAGGGAGAAACCCCGCGGCTTATTGATGAATGGCAGGTTGCTCCTCTGTTATGGGATGCAGTCCGCAATACTGTGGATGAAAGACAATTGAAGGGTCAATTTATTTTAACCGGCTCTACTGTTATCCAAGATAAGGAGGGTGGAATCCAGCATACTGGGACAGGACGTATTTCCCCTATGCTGATGTATCCAATGAGTCTCTATGAGTCGGAGGAATCCAACGGTAAAATTTCATTGAGGAACTTGTTTGATAACAAGAGTTTGAATATTGACGGGATAAAATCAAAATTATCTATCGAGAACTTAATATTTGCTGCATGCAGGGGGGGCTGGCCCGCTTCTTTACATGATATGAGCAATGCTGCTAAATTGCTGATTGCCAAAGATTATGTAAGTGTTATCTGTGATGAAGATATTTCCAAAGTTGATAATGTTAAACGCAATCCAATAATTGCCCGTTTGGTTATGCGCTCTTATGCTCGGAACTTGTGTACTTTGGCAAAGAAGACAACAATGCTTGCAGATGTGTCTGCAGAAAGAGAAGGTATTACAATTTCAACTTTTGATGATTATGTTGAGGCATTGGAGCGGTTGTATGTCATTGACGATGTTGATGCATGGAGCCCGGCAATACGTTCAGCATCAGCTATTAGGACAGGAAAGAAACGTTGCTTTTCTGATCCTTCAATAGCGGTTGCTGCTCTTGGAGCATCTCCAAAAACTTTGGAACTGGATATGAAAACCTTTGGATTTATTTATGAGTGTCTTTGCATGAGAGATTTGAAAATTTATTCTCAATCTTTGGGCGGAGTGTTGTCATATTACCATGACAGGTATGATTTGGAGGCAGATGCTGTACTTCATCTGGATGATGGAAGGTATGCTCTTATTGAATGTAAACTAGGGAGCAGTGATATTGAAGACGGCGCTAAGCACCTGCTTGAACTTAAAGATTTGGTGAAGCAGAAAAATGCAAGCAGCAAACAGGGCAAGCTTAAATTACCTGATTTATTGATAGTTTTGACAGGGGGAGATATTGCCTATACAAGGGATGACGGTGTTAAGGTCATTCCGATTGGGTGTCTGAAAGATTAAAATTTTTTAGAACCAAATATTCAGGCGGGCGATGTGTTCTCCGCGTTCTCCGTCCTGGACTACGACGACGTCTTTGCCTGCCTTGTTTTTGTAGATGCGCTGCTGCTCTATGTAAGTGTGTGAGTGCCCGCCTATAATGAAGTCAACATTTTCTGTGTTCTGGGCTATCATATCATCGCTAGGATTTTGTTCAGATCCGTTTAGCATTCCGCAGTGGGACAGGACAATTACTAAATCACAGTGCTCCTGGTTCTTTAAGTATGCGGCATATTTGTTCACAATTTTATACGGATGCAGAAATTCCATATTCGCAATTGTAACAGGACTTACAAGACCTCTAAGTCTAACGGAAAGACCGATGACTCCAATTTTCTTTCCTGCCTTGTGCAAAATTGCATAAGGTTTAACAACGTCATTAAGAGGGGTTTTGCTAAAGTCATAATTTGCGCACAGTACAGGGAAGTTTGCATTTTTTATTCTGCGCGCAAGCTCTTCTTGTCCGTTATCATATTCATGATTTCCAATACATGCAACATCATACTTAAGTGCATTCATCAGCTCTATCTCCACATCTCCCTTGTACAGAGTAAAATAGGGAGTCCCTTGTGAAAAATCTCCTGCATCCATCAGCAGTACATGCTGGTTCTCTTTGCGAACGCTGTTAATAAAATTCTCTCTTCTCTCATATCCTCCAAGTCCCTTTGCAGGTCCCGCATTTTCCGACTCTATCTGACTGTGAGTATCATTAGTATGCAGAATAACAAGGTCTTGTGCATAAGATGAAGTGACCGTAAAAGCAAGTACTGTTACTGCAACAGAAAATATTCTTATGATTTTTTTCATTTTATGTCCTCCGCGTTTTTCTTCTCTTCTGTTTTTTCTTTATTGCTCTCCATAGGGGTGCTCTTTACTATCTGTCCGACTTTTGTCCGTCTGATTTTTGAACCTTTTAATGTGCAGCGGCCATCTAATTGTGCCTCAATATATTTGCCCTGTGCGGTTAAGTCTTTGACATAATTAATTATGCCGTCCATCATCAGAATGTTGGTATAAATTACCCCTTCATTTTTCTTAAGAGACACAACCTGGTCTCCTCCGTTAAGAAGAAAATCTATTGTGGCAACATTGTATACTCTGTTGGTATCCAGAGGTTCTCCGTTAATCAAAAGCTCATCTATGTGATCATCAGTGATTGCTAGTTTGGTGTGGCTCATGATTTGGACCTTGTGCATCTTTGCAAAAAGTTCCATGGTCTGCAACACTTTTGTACCCGGAAGTTTCTCAATCACAATAGAATTCTTAAATGGAAAGATAGACATGATATCAAAACTGGATACATTGCCTTTTGGAATTGCCGTGCGAATTCCGCCAAAGTTAAGCAGTGAAAAATCTATTTTCATCCCTTTGAACTTACTGGTATCCAGATAATTCTGAGCAATATTATAAATTGCATCTGCCGCCCAGTTGGTCATTGGGCTCTCCGGGTAATCCTTCTCTAATCCGTTTGGCGAGAAGCCAATAGGGGCATCCAGCGCATCAACTGCGGGTTTATATTTTGCTATAATTTTGCCCGTTAAATTCTCTTTTCCTGCGGGAGTATTCCATGTGGAATCAATTACCGTTACTCCCCATTGTTCTCTTTTATAATTGCTGCTGACCGCGCTCTTGCTGTTATAACCTTTGTAGGTCACCTGAGCAGAAAGAAAACCTGTCGGGAGACAAAATGAGAGAATGAAAAGTACCCAAAATATTTTGCTTTTTGTCATCATAATTTGCGAGACTCTTTATGAATCTCTTTAAGTTAATCTTTGAATTTCAACCATTTGCCTATCTCTTTCCAGCCCGCTTTTTTGCCATAGGAAAGTATGCCGATTCTGTATATTTTTCCCGACAGCCATGCCATTACAAGGAAGGTTGCAACCAGCAGAACTATTGATAAAATATATTGCCAAAGCGGAACGCCGGCGGCAACGCCAATTCCGTAGGAAACTCTGGCCATCATGACCATAGGGGAGGTGAACGGAATGATGGAGCCCCAGACGGCAAGTGCGCTGTTAGGGGACTGGAACGCGCTCAGCATGATGAATAAACCTATGATTAAAGGAATTGTGATAGGCAGCATAAGCTGCTGGGTGTCAGCTTCATTATCTACGCATGAACCTACTGCGGCAAACATGCTGGAGTAAAGCAAATAACCAAGAATAAAATAAATCAGGAAGGAAATTAATACGCCGCCAAGATGCATATTGCCCAACATTCCAAATATTGAAGAGATGTCCGGCATTGATTCTCCCGCCTGAGCCGCTGCTGCTGTTGCCTGCTGAACAGCTGCCTGAGATTGCACTGCATTTGTTACAGTGTCTGCGCCGGCAACTCCCATCACTATCGCGACAATTATTCCGGTAAGCATAATCCATATAACAAATTGAGTAAGAGCAACTAATGCTACTCCAACAATTTTGCCTATCATCAGTTGAACCGGTTTTACAGAAGAGACAATTACCTCTATGATTCTGTTATTTTTCTCCTCAATAACTCCGCGCATTACCATTCCGCCAAATAGGAAAATGAACATGTAAATGATAAAGCTGGCAATATAGCCAATTGCCATATTTGCCTCTACATGAGTCTCTTTGTCTTCTCCCTGTTCTCCAATTTGGTATGTAGTGATTTTTACGTCAGTCTGGAAATTGTCTATTACCTTATCAAGATTTGGAATATTATAAGAGCGCAACTTATTGTCCTGCACTGCTTTATCTATCTTGCCCTCAATGTCTGACTGCACGCTCATTCCAACTTGCCCGGGAGAATATATGGAAGCCTTTGTGTTGTTCTCTTTATCCAGCGAGTCAATTACAAGTATTGCGCTGTATTCACTTGAAGATGCAATATCCTTTTTTAATTGAGGAAGTGCTGCCGGTGCTATTGCTGCAAAAGTTGTATTCTCTATGCTGTCCAAATAAGGCATAACAACACCGCTGTTATCCACAACGGCAATGTTCATGTTGTCTTTATGCTCTGCTGTGGAAAGTGTTATCAATGTTGGAATTACAATCATTGCCGCAAACAGGAGCGGCGTAAGTAAAGTAAGTAAAATAAAGGATTTTTTCTTTACTCTGGAGGAGTATTCTCTGGAGATAATGATTCCTATTTTGTTTTCTCTGCTCATGATTATTCCTCCTTATTTTTAGGTGCGGCTGCAGACGTGTTTTGAGACGCTGCTGCTGCGGCGTTTTTTTGATACTCTGCAATACCTTGTGATACAGCTCCTCCGCTCTCTTTCACAAGTTTGATAAAGATGTCAGTCATACGCGGCATCAATGCCTGATATGAAATGATGTCTACTTTTGGAACTATCTCATTAAGTATGTTGCGGCTTGCAGTTCCAGGTACAACCTCCAGAATTGAGTGTCTGCCGTCTTTCTCTTCTTTGCTGGAAAGCACTGAAAACAAAGAAGGTACACTGTCGAGAGCTTGCTCAGAATTGTAAACAACTTCCACTCTGTTCTTGCCGTGCTCCTTGCGGATTGCCTCAACTTCTCCGGTGATTACAACTTTGGATTTGTTGATGAGAGCTATGTTATCACACAGTTCCTCAACTGATTCCATGTTGTGGGTGGAAAGAATTATTGTTGCGCCGTTATCTCTTAACTTTAAAATTTCTTTGCGAATTAAATCTACGTTAATGGGGTCAAATCCGGAGAACGGCTCATCTAAAATGATAAGGTTTGGCTTGTGTACCACCGTGATAATGAACTGAATCTTCTGGGCCATTCCCTTGCTCAGCTCCTCTAGTTTTTTGTTCCACCAAGGCTGAATTCCAAACTCCATGAACCATTTCTGCAACTCTCTTGTGGCATCTGCACGGCTCATTCCCTTAAGGCGGGCAAGATAAATTGCCTGCTCTCCAATCTTCATTTTCTTATATAAACCGCGTTCCTCAGGCAAGTAGCCTATGCGTTCAATGTCTGATAGTTGCATTGTCTTCCCTTTGAATAGAAGTTCTCCGCTAGTTGGCAATGTAATGCGGTTGATGATTCTGATAAGCGTAGTTTTTCCCGCCCCATTTGGGCCAAGGAAGCCAAAAATTTTGCCCTCCGGGATATCTAGGTTCACAGATGTCAGCGCGTTAAAATTGCCAAACTTTTTGGTTATGTCTTTACACGTTATTAATCCCATAATCTGTTTGATTTACGTGCAAAGTTAAGAAAATCATTTTACCTCACATACGGCAGGAGCTTTTCTGCAACTGTAGCTGAGATAATGCTGGCTTTGACCAAGTTATCCAATGTGCAGGCCTCCGCTCCGCTCTGAGAGATGAATAGCGCTATGCCTCTGGCTGCGTAGGCGCCTATGTACGGGTGGCGCTTTAGGAAGTCTCTGTTCTTTTCTGCCATTTCTGCTATGGAGAATTTTCTTATTCCCGACGGATGGACAAATATTTGTTCTTTGAGCATGTTGTATCTCTCCTGGTCTATGCCATCTATTTCCATTAGCTGTTCCGGCCGCGCAAAACTTCCAAGTTTTTCTCTGTACGCCAATATTTTGCGTGCGTAGTAAGAGCCTATGCCTCTGAGCGATACAAGCGCTGCGCTGTCCGCTTCATTTAAGTCAATGTAAATTTTTTCCGATGTTTTTTGCCCGCGCGGAGCTTGTGCAATTTTGCTGTCACGCGAGGAGGCAAGCTCCCTACGGCCGCGGGCAAAATTCTGAAAATCAGAATTTTGCTTTGTTATCATTACTGCGTTGTTATTTATTCCATTTGATTTTTGGAATGATGTTTCTTTTCCGACATCTGCAGTATTACCCTGTGGAATAGTGATATACGGTAGCAATTCAATGTACTTGGTCTCATCTACAACGTACATCTTTTTGAAGTCTTCTTTGCGGCGGAATACTCCGCCTTTCTCTCTGTAGTGGATTATTGTAAGGGCTTGTTTTTCAGAGAAGCCCAGCAGACATAAACTGTCGGGAGAAATATTATTTGGGTTGAATTTGAAGTGTTGCGGTTTGCCGCCGGGCGAGTAACCGCGTGGGCTGTTGTGCGTTACGCCGGGCGAGTAACCGGATGTGCCGTTGCGTTGGAAATTGCCGCTGCCTTGATAGCCGCCGGGTGAATTGCCGTCTGCATATTGCACGGATGGTTCATCACCGGCGCATTTGTGCAGCGTGAATGTAACTGTTTGAAATACAAGTAATAGAAAAATAAGCGCTATGACGCTGCGCGCTTTTGTTGCGGAAATTTTTTCTTCATTCTTCTTCCCGCTCTTCTCTGTGTTGGTTCCTTGTCCCATATTCGTCCTCCTCATCTTTTACACTATAATCTTTTTCACTCTTTACTTTCTCTGCCCCCTCTAGAACAACAACAATCTCTCCTTTGGGTTCATTATTTTTATACCACTCTGTTAGCTCAGCGATGGTGCCTCTTTTGCATTCATAGTGGATTTTTGAAATTTCTCTGCATACTGCCGCATGTCTCTCTGTGCCAATAAATTCGCACATTTGCTCCAATGTTTTTACAAGCCTGTACGGAGATTCGTAAAAAATTATTGTGCGAGGTTCTGCGGCCATCTCCTTGAACTTTGTCTGCCTTCCTTTTTTGGGCGGAAGAAAACCTTCAAAACAAAATCTGTCGCATGGAAAACCGGAAGCAGTAAGCGCAGGGACAAAAGCGGTAGGGCCTGGAAGCGCCTCAACATCAATGCCTTGTTCAACGCAGCTTCTGACAAGCAAAAATCCGGGGTCTGAAATTCCAGGCGAACCCGCATCGCTAATTAACGCAACGGTCTGTCCATCAAGAATTTTCTCGCACACTCCGCCAACAGTCTTATGCTCATTAAACTTGTGATGGCTCTCCATGTGTGTGGTGATGCCGTACTTTTTCAACAGCACGCTGCTGGTCCTTGTGTCCTCTGCAAGAATCAGGTCAACGCTCTTCAAAACATTTATAGCTCTGAGAGTTATGTCCTCCAGATTGCCTATTGGAGTAGGCACCAGATAAAGTTTTCCTTTCCCTTCTTCCATTTACTCCTCTGTTTCAGCCTTTTTGATATCGTATTTTCTGCGGATGTGCATGTAAAATCTATAGACAATATCGCTGGTCTCATCCCATTCCGGATACTCCTCCCTCAAGTGAGCAACAATCTTTTTGAAGTTCCCGATATTATCTATCTCTTCTATAACGTTCTCAAATTCAATCTCTTTCCCATTAAACAACTCGTTGATAAATTGCATCTTGTCATTAAGTCCCATGCTGCCAATCAGGTCATCAACATAGGCCGCCGGGTAATCAACCTCCCAGTCATACCAGTCCGGTTTGCTTTTCTCTTCTTTTGTCTCGACAGGTTTTTCCTCTTCTGCCTTTTCCGGTCTAGCGTTTTCTGCATCTTCATTCTCTTGCGCTGCTTCTGCCTCCTCTTCCGCCTCTTCCTCTGCGCTCAATTCAGCACCTGTCGGGACCTCATTAACTTCCTCCTCTACAGGTATTGGAATTTCCTCTTCAGGTACCGGAATCTCCTCTGCGGCTGCCGGTATTCTTTGCTCCGCAGCATTAACCTCGCCGGCATTTGCGCTACTATCTAGCTTATCAAGCTTGGACTCAATGTCATCCAACCTTTTCTCAATCTCCCGCAGGCGCTCCCCAAGCTCTTTTGAAAAACTCTGCATGCAATTGCTAACATTCTGTTTAACAATATCTTCCGTGGAATCATATTGTTCCAGCACTTTTCCAAGTTCAGCCAGAAGTCCTTTTTTCTCTTCCATAATTTTAATATCTTTGTTAGACCTAATTAGGATATCACAAAATTAGCAAAATGTTTGAAGAAAGAACAAATAAGGCGGGATGGATTGAGGTCATCTGCGGTTCTATGTTTTCCGGAAAGACAGAGGAACTTATAAGACGCTTAAAGAGAGCTAATTTTGCGCATCAGAGGGTGCAGATTTTCAAGCCTGCCATTGATACCCGCTATTCAGAAAAGGAAGTTGTGTCTCACGATAGAAATTCTATTGAGTCCAATGAGGTAGATTCTTCACAAAACATTCTATTGCTAGCTACAGATGTTGATGTCATTGGTATTGATGAAGTTCAATTCTTTGATGACGGAATAGTTGATGTTTGCAATCAGCTGGCCGATAGGGGGGTGCGCGTAATCTGCGCCGGCCTGGATATGGATTATCTTGGCAAACCTTTTGGCCCAATGCCCGCTTTGATGGCTGTAGCGGAGCACGTTACAAAAGTTCACGCAATCTGCGTAAAGTGCGGACAACCCGCCCAGCACTCCCACCGTATTGCCGGAGGAGACAAACTTGTAATGCTTGGAGAACAAGACAAATACGAGCCTCTGTGCCGCCACTGTTTCAATGCTGCAATGGCTGAAGAGAGAAAATCCAAATAAAACCTTCTATTTATTGATGTACCTGAATGAGAAGCAGGCGGTTATGAAATAGACGATGGCCTGCGTCCATAGGGCAATGAATTCAGGCAGTATCTGGCCGAATTCTGCTCCAAAGGTGTTGAGCTTCAGGTAACCCTGGATTCCAAAAGTGGATGGGAACAGGTATGCGAATACTTTCCAGAATTTAGGGAAGTTGGTCAGCGGCCATGTAACTCCACTAAGGAACAGCAGTATAACACTGAAGAACAGGAACATTACCATGCCGGTCTCTCTGTTTTTGATGAAGACGGAGCAGGTAAATGAGAAGAAAATGACAGCCAGCAGGAATGGCAGCAATAGTCTGTATATATCCCATGTGCTGGCAAGGTGTGGTAAATCAAACCATTTGGGTATCAGCACAGTGATGTATGCGGAAAATATGGCGTAGATTAAAAAGTAGGCCAAGCCTTTTCCAAATATTACTCTGTAAATTCTTCTTTTGTCTATTGTATTTTCAAACAATTTGTGATTTTTATTCTCCTCTCTTGTTGTTCCGGCCAGCATTCCAATTCCCAAAAACAGTAGCTGATGGATAATCAGAATCATTACTCCGGGCACAAAGAAACTTGCAAAACCGTCCCCAGGATTAAATAGATATACAGCATCATACGGCGCAGGGTCGGCATCATACAGCGCTTGCTGGTGCGTCTCTCCCGCCGCTTCATATCTTTGAATTTCTATGTCTCTGTTTTCTTGGAGCATTACGTAATTTATCGCAAGCGCCACGCTCTTGTATACAAAGAAACTTGTCATGTTCACATAGACAGAAATTGTAGCCTGATGTGTAGCTGCAACTACCGTCTTGTCAAAATCTCTGGGTATTAATATGATAGCATGAACTTTCCTGCGGCCCATGAGGTATTCTGCCTCATCCATATTCATGCACTTGACAAGCTCAACCTCTTTTGTGGCATCAACCTCTCTGCAAAACTGTCTGCTCCTGGACGTTGCATCATTGTCTACAATGGCAACAGGAACATTTGATATGCTTTCTTGAAAGTAAACAAAACTGTATAGAAGCGGATAACCAAGACCGGCAATAAACAGAATAAGCATAACGCCGCTATCTGTAAAGATTCTCACTACTTCATTCCAGAAAATAGTGGTCATCTGCCTAAATGCCGTTTTTAAATATGCCCTTCTAAACTCTTTCATTTCAACTTATTACTTCATTCAATCAGTTATCTTAAGCATTAACACATACCGTTACTTTAGCGGATAGTTCTGGAAAATCAACGCTCTCTTTAATCTTATCAGCACCGTAAACGGCAGCAGACAGAACAACATCATTCCAACCAAATTCAACCAAATTGCATTGAACCCTGCGGCAAAAATTCCCTCTTTCACATAGATTAAGAAAAACTGTCGCAGAGGAAACATAATGGACCAACCTTGAATCACCCCAAGCATGTATTCAACAGGGAATGACATTCCTGCAACTGACAGTGCTAGAATGCTGTATAATGCTCCAAAACTTAACGCATCCCTTAGTACCGGAAACATTCCTATCATAAAAATCCCGACAGCCTGTGAAGCAAATACAAGCAGCGTTATGTTTAAAAACATTACCCATATAGGAGATTCAATAGGGTATCCAATTATTCTGCAAGCCAGCAACTCAAAGGCAATTCCCATTAGCACATACATAAAAGTATATGGCAACAGCTTGCCCACAAGTGCGTTAAAGATGGAGCCATTGCTCTCCTTAAGCCATTCCCTGCTGGTTTTCATCTTTAACTCAAAGCCAATAGAGAAAATGGTCATCATGATTATGCAAAGTTCCAGAAGACCAGGCCATAGAATAGTAGTAAGATAGATTCCGTAATTTGTCCAAGGATTCTTTATTAGGTTGAAATCCATTTTGATAGGTTGTAGTCTTGCCATCATGAAATCTGACGGATAACCCTTCATCTTCATGATTTCTCTTCTGACTCCAACATCCAGGACCGTTCCTATATATAGAAAGTTCTTATAAACAAAAGTACCCGGAACCATTAATCCTTTCTCACAATAGATACCAATCTTTGGCCTTACTCCGTTTACTATGTCTTTGTAAATGTTTTTTGGAATCTCTACAAAACCGTAAATTTCACCCTCTTGCAGTGCTTTTCTTGCGGCGGTGTATTCAGAATATGTCTTAATAACTTTTACCCCCTGCTCCGCATCCAAGTTTCTTCTGAAGATTCTGGAGGCGTAAGAATCATCATGGTCAACAATTCCTATCGGGAGCTCATTAGGAATTCCTTCACTAAATAGAGAGAAGAAAAAGATGGCGCAGAAGGCCAATGTCAACACCGTACCAAACAGATAGATTGGACGGCTGAACATTTGCTTCCACTCTCTGTGCAGGACCTCCTTAATGCTTTTGAACATTCGGAGCCAGCCAAATAACCACTCGTTTACTCTATTCTTTAACAAGGCTTTATGATGATTAATTACTTAAGTACTTCTGTAATTATTGCACTCATACCGGAACGCAGACCTTTTATCTTTTCAGTAGGACGTGCGCGGACTTCAAAAGTTTTGGCATCAAAATTACCTGAAACTTTTGTTGCTTTCCAAGTAGCATAAGAGGCCATTACTTTTATGAAATATACTTTTGCCGTAAAGACTTTGTCTTCTCCCAGTGCGGGAATTTTAAGCTTAATAGTCTTACCAATGTCCATTCCCTGAAGCAAATCTTCCCTTACGTTAAAAGTGAACCAAACGTCATTCATATCTACAACAGACATAATTGGAGCTCCCTGTCCTACAAGTTCTCCCACCTTTGGAAATACCTCTGTGATTTCTCCGTTAATAGGGGATGCAAGGTTAATTTCATCAAGATAGGTTTTAACTTGAGTTACGTTGCTGTTTGCAACTTCAACCTGAGCCATTGCCATTTCACGGTCTTCTTTCTGAGCTCCGTGAATTGCCATATCGTATTGACTCTTAGCTGCTTTCTCTGTTGCAAGCGCAGCATCATATTGTGCTTTTACCTCATCTCTTTTCTGTGCGGAAACAACTTCTTGGTTGTACAGATTTTGTATTCTTGTATAAGATTTAAGGGCAATGTCTGAACCAACTCTTGCTTTTTGCCACATTTCATAAGCACCCTGGACAAGTTCACTTCTGGCGCTTTGATTTGCCTTCTGATTCTGTGCGTTAGCAGCCATGCTTCCGGCATTAGCCTGCTTAACTTTTGCCTGAATCTCCGGGCTGTCAATCAAAACTACAAGCTGACCTTTGGATACAGTGTCTCCTTCTTCTGCAAGAAGTTGTGTGATTCTACCGGGCACCTTGCTGGATATTCTATACTCACGTGCCTCAACTTCTCCCTGAAGGATAATCTTTTGCGGCTTGGATGTTAGCCATCCAATTACTCCAAGAACAACTATAACAAGTATCAGCGCTCCAAGTCCTACAAGCAAACTGATTGTACTCTGTTGTAATTTTTTCATAACTATATATTTTTAACTCTTATTTTCTGTTTGTTTATTCTGCATGAGATATTTCTCATTATTTTGTCTTTGCCTGTTTTGCAGATTTTTCAGCTGTCTGACTGGAATTTTTTTCCGGAGTCTCCTTAATCATTTTAACCGGCCCTTCTTTAATGACGCCGTCATCTTTTGCTCTCTGTCCCTCTTTAATATTTGTTATCCCGACAGCTTTTCTTAAGTAAAGCTCTGTCATTCTCGCATTTATGCCAGCATCAATTTTATCTGACTGAGCGGATACCCATGCCGTCTGAGCGCCAAGCAAATCCGTTACGTTTATAAGTCCCTCTTTATAAGAAATGTTGGCAAGCTTAAGATTCTCCTCCGCAGCGCTTATATTGCTGAGCGCAGACTCCAGCTTTTTGTTTGCTTCTCTGACATTAAAATTGGCTTGCGTAACCTGCAGATTGATAAGTTCTTTTGCTTGGTCAATTCTGTAATTTGCAATATTGAATTCATGTTTTGCCGCGCGCAACGTATAAGTTCTGTCTCCAAAATGGAATATAGGAACTGTGACTGCAACACCTGCCGTAAACATTCCTCCAAACTTTGTCTCATATCCGTTGTATGAATTTGGATTTGTTGTGACGTAATTTCCGGTTGCTACAATATTTGGCATAAACCGGCTGCGTGCAATATTTACGCTGCTCTTGGAAATTTTTACAAGCTCCTCTAACTGTCTGATTTCAGACCTGTTATCTATTGCCTGATTAACATCATATCCGGCCTCCAGCTCCTTTGCATTTTCCGGAGAAACATCCTCATCCGCAAGTCCAAAGTCTCCGTTCAAATCCAAACCGCACACGCGGAACAAAGACATTTTTGAAAGTTCAACTCCATCAGTTGCGCGGGTAAGCGCAAGATTGGCTTCATTAAGTTTTACCTTAACATTAAGCAAATCTCCTTTTGTTGCAACGCCCTGGTCTTTAGCCGCTTGTACATCTTTGCTAAGTTTCTCCAAAAGGTCTACGTACTTTTGAGCAAGTTTCTTTTTATTAATAAGGGAAACTGTTGTCCAGTATGATTGGTCAACTTCCAAAACAAGGTTCTCTTCTTCATTATTGTGTGCCAGTTTGGCAATTTCCTCATTGCTCTTGGAAATATTGTAAAGCTCTCTCACTTTATTGCCCATGAAAATTGGCTGCGTAAAGCCTATGCCTCCAACAAACACATTCTTAATATCATAAGTAAGAGAACTTTTTGGAAGCAATGCATACTGTTTCCATTGTATTTTTTCCGGATTAGTGTATGGATTAAACGCATTGCCGTTTGCGTCAACCGGCATTGTCACTCCATTTACTACAGTCCAAGAGTTGCTAATCTGATCTGCCGTAAAACCAAAACTTCCATTGGCCAGTTTTGTCCCAACGGGAAGCATTGCGTCTGAAGAAATCAGGGATAAGTTTTTCTGATTCCATGTGTATGCTCCAACTGCCTGGAAACTAGGAAGAAACTGTGTGAATGCAGCCTGCCTTAAATTCTCAGCCTGCTGGATTCTTTCCTGAGAAATTTTTACAGTCTTGCTGTTTTGGAGTGCAAACGTCTCATACTCTTCAAGGGTATAAGTTTGTGCAAATGAACTTATTGCACAAATTATGCAAACTGTTGTCAACAAAATTCTCTTCATCACTCTCATGTATATTTCTATTTCTTTTTTCAATCTATTTTTTAATCTGTATCTCAATCTATCCTTCAGCCTATCTCTCAATTTATTTCTTTATCATTCTCCTCAATCAGCTTTGGTTCAACATCTCCGCAATCAAAGTGTCCAGGGTGGCATCCCTCCATATTCATAGCCTTGTAGTGTGCGCGGATTTTTTTTAAATCTTCTTGCGCATTTTCAGTTGGCATGAATCTTATGCCTCTTCCAATTTGCTTTCTGCTCCAATCAAAATAACCCAGGTAAATGGGCATGTCGCATGCTCTTGCAATTGTGTGAAAACCAGTCTTCCACTTAGCTGTTTTTTTTCTGGTTCCCTCAGGAGCTATTGCAAGATGCATCTTCTTAGCCTTTTGCACCGTTTCTATAATTTGCTTGGCTGAAATTGCACCATGGCTTCTGTCCACGGGGACGGCTCCCATTCCTCTCAAAATTGGGCCCAAAGGCCAGAAAAAAAATTCTTTTTTTATCATAATATTGGCCGTTCCACCTACAGATGTGTAGAAGAACCAAGATATTATAAAGTCTTTGATAGAAGTGTGGGGTACTCCAAGGATAATACATTTAGGTTCCGGCACCTCTCCATCCATGACTTTCCAGCCAAGGAGCTTTATCATAAATTTTGCAAAACGCTGTTTTCCGCTCATATCACTCTTCAGTTTCCGTGCCGGCGCTAATAATGTCTTCCATTATGACGTCCTCCCTAAGGTTGTCCTTAATAAAGTTTTGTCTGTCGGGAGTATTATTGCCCATATAAAATTCCAGCATTTCATGCACTGAATCATCTTTATTCAGACGCACTCTGTCCAAACGCATTCCTTCACCGATAAAGTCTTTGAATTCATTGGCTGATATCTCTCCAAGTCCTTTGAAGCGAGTAACTTCCGGCCCTTTTCCAAGTTTGCCGATTGCATCTTGTTTCTCTGCTTCAGAGTAGCAATAGCGAGTATCCATTGCTCCGTCTTTCTTCCTTTTTCTTACCCTGAATAACGGAGTTTGAAGGATATAAACGTGTCCGCGTCTGACCAGTTCCGGATAGAAAAGAAGAAAGAATGTCAACAAAAGCATTCTGATGTGCATTCCGTCAACATCCGCATCCGTTGCAATTACAACTTTGTTATAGCGCAGATTGTCAATATCTTCCTCAATTCCAAGAGCTGCCTGCAGCAAGTTAAGCTCTGCATTTTTCTTGTCGTAAATAACTTTCTTTGAGTTTCCAAAAGTATTTTTGGGCTTACCTCTTAAGCTGAAAACAGCCTGGGTTTTAGTGTCTCTTGTCTTTGTGATTGTACCGCTTGCAGAATTTCCCTCCGTGATAAAAATGGTGGTCTCTTCTGCCCTTTCATTGTTGTCTGCGTAATGGACGCTGCAATCCTTAAGTTTCTCATTATTAAGACTTGTCTTCTTTGAGCGTCTTGCTTTCTGGAAACTTGCAAGCTCTTTTCTCTCTTTCTCGCTGGCAAGAATTTTTTTGAGCAGCGGGTCTGCGGTCAAAGGATTTTTATGCAGATAATTATCTAAGTCAACAGCAAGGAAATTCATGATGAAATCTCTAATTGGAATACCTCCATTTGCCACTGTATCAGTGAGCTTAGAGTTCAACATGGTCTTTGTCTGATTTGCAAAATCGGGATTGCCAACCCTTATGGAGATGGCCGCCACCATTCCCTCTCTTACATCTTTTGGATCAAAATCTTTTTTGAAAAACTCTTTGATAGTCTTTCCTACGCCCTCTCTAAAGGCGGAAAGATGTGTTCCTCCGTTAAAAGTATTTTGCCCGTTTACAAATGAATAAATATTCTCCCCGGTCTCTGTGCAGTGTGTGATAACAACTTCTATATCTTTGCCTGTCAAATGGATAGGGGCGTAAAGCGGTGTCTCGGACAGATTGTCGTTTATCAAATCCAGCAGTCCGTTTTCAGATTTGTATTTTTTTCCGTTGAAATTAATTGTCAGACCTATGTTCAGATAAACATAGTTCTTAAGCATGGTGTCAATAAATTCTACGTTGTAGTTATACCCCTCATACAGAGTATCATCTGCGGTATATCTTACAAAGGTTCCGTCTTTCTCCTCTTTTGTTTTCTCCTTGCCTTTGCGGATTAAAACGCCCTTCTCAAAATATGCGTAATAACTCTCTCCGTCTATAAAAGACTGTACATAAAATTGTGTGGATGTGGCATTTACAGCTTTTGTTCCAACTCCGTTAAGACCAACTGATTTGCCGTAAGCCAGAGAGCCGTCCTTGCCAAACTTGCTGCCGGTGTTCATCTTTCCTACCGCATCCAAAAGTTTGCCAAAAGGAATCCCCCTTCCGTAATCCCTGACACTCACCTCTTTAGTCTCTTCATTCAAGGTAATGTCAATGGTTTTGCCCCATCCTTCATGGAACTCATCCACTGCATTATCTACAATCTCTTTAAACAGCACGTAGATACCGTCATCTTGTTCACTGCCGTTGCCAAGCTTTCCCAAATACATACCCGGTCTTCTCCGGATATGTTCATACCATTCTAGGGTTTCAAAATCATTCTCACTGTATCCCTTATTCATCTCTCTATTATATTTTACTCCCGACAGTTAATCCTGTCGGGAGCTAACCTCGCAAATTTACGAAAATTAGAGAAAAAGCCTAAAATCTCCCCTTAATGATGTGCTAAACACCCAATTATTGTGGAAAATAGACCAAAAATGAGGGCGTGATTACTATATGAATTTCTTTGAGAGTAATACCTCTGCAATCTGTACGGCATTGGTTGCGGCACCCTTGCGCAAGTTGTCAGATACGCACCATAAATTGATACCGCTTTTGACCGTTGGATCCAGGCGAACTCTTCCTACAAAAACCTCATCTCTGTCTTTGGCATAAATTGGCATAGGGTAGGCAAGCTGTTCAAGATATTTTTTTCCGGCAGCGGTTTTTGAATTTGTGCTGAAATATTTTGATAGCTCTGCGCCAATGGCTTTATTCTGCTCTCCGTAAGGATTTTTTGCACTGCATCCCTTGGGTAGAGTGTTGTCCTGGAGAAGAACACCCTTGGTTTTTCTGAGGGTTGCATAAACCTCCTTAAGAGTTACCGGCTTTGCAAATTCCAGATTTACAGATTCTCCGTGGCCTCCTATTACTGGAACTCTTACTGTAGTGGGGGAGACCTTAATATTGTTGTCCCTCATTATTTTATGAGTCTCATCCACCATTTTCATCTCCTCTTTTGTGTAACCAGATGGGAGAAATTTGTCTATATGGGGGAGAAGATTGAGGTCTATCTGATAAGGATATGCAGTGGTTGTTTTCCTGCCCGCTGTCCCGCGCGGAGAGTAATAACAGCTTGCGCTGCACGTGTTTACACTTTTTATTCCATTTTTAAGAGCTTTTGCAAGAGTCTTTGTGCCGGTCTGGTCATTGCGTTCTGCATCCAGCTCATCTACAGCTTTTTTGCCAGTACCGGTTATGCACTGATAGGTGGAAACTACAATCCTCTTGATTTTATATTTTTTGTGCAAGTCTGCAATTGCAACCAGCATTTGAATTGTGGAGCAATTTGGATTTGCAATGATGTAATCACTCCTCTTTATTACATCTGCGTTGATTTCAGGGATGACAAGCCGCTTTGTTTTGTCCATTCTCCAATAAGAGGAATTATCTACTACATAGCATTTTACAGCTGCAAATCTTGGGGCCCACTCTTTGGAGACATCTGCTCCTGCTGAGAAAATTGCTACAGCCGGTTTCATGGAAACGGCAGTTTCCGGAGAGACAATACTCCACTCTTTGCCTTTAAATTTTATAGTTTTTCCTACTGATTTTTCACTCGCTACGGGAATCAGTTCTGTTACAGGGAATTTTCTCTCTTCCAGAACTTTAATCATATTTCTGCCAACCAGTCCGGTTGCTCCTACAACTGCTACTTTCATTTTATGAATGTTTAATTTTTTCAGATTTATTGTTGAATAATTTTAAATGGACAGGATATCATTAAGCAATCCGGACGCCGTCTGTCTTGCACCTGCGCCCGCTCCGCGGATAACAATTCCTTGTGGATAAAACTCTGTAGTTAAGATGATTGCATTATCGCTTCCTTCTACGCTATAGAATGGGTGCTTTGCGTCCACCGCCTCTATGCCAATGAAAATCTTGGTGTCCAGCTTTGCAACAAATCTTAATTTTTTACCCGCCTTTGAGGCCTCTTCATAAAGTTTCTTTAGACGAGGTTCATATTTCCCCTCAAAGAAAGGCTGATAGTTTAAATCATTGATATCCAGTTTGAATCCTGCCTCTCTGCTCAAAATCAAAAATTTTCTAAGCACATCTGTTCCGCTTAAATCTGTCTTAGGGTCAGGCTCTGTGTATCCAAGTTCTTTTGCCCTCTCCACCAGCGCTGCAAAATCTTTTCCGCAGTAATTACTTAATAAATAATTTAGAGTTCCCGATAGTATCCCCTCTATCTTTTTCACTTTGTCTCCGCTGTTAACAATCTGTTTTACAGTGCTTATAACAGGCAATGCGGCCCCAACGGTTGTTTCATATTTATACTTTGTCCCCTCTGTTCTTGCAACCTCAAAGAGCTCTTTATATGAATCATAAGAGAGTGAGTTTGCAATTTTGTTGCAGGCTGCCACTGCAATTTTGTGACGGAATAAATCTACGTATGTACCTGCAATTGATTTGCTAGAAGTGCAATCTACAAATATGGAATTGCTCAAATTCAACTCGCAGATTTTTTCTATATAGTTGTTGCCGGAATTTTTCTCTCCGGTTGCAAGGATTTTTTTATCTGCCGGAATTTTTATGCCGTCGCGAGCTGTTATATAATTTTTACTGTCCGATACTCCGCAGATAACCAAGTCTTTGCCAAGCTGATTAGAAATGAAGTCATGCCGTTTGTTTATCATCTCTATCAGAGCTGAACCCACTGTTCCGCACCCCGCAAAGAACAGATTAATTCTCCTGCCTTTTCCGCTGAAGAATTCTTTGTGAATGGCGCGGATTGCGGCTTTGACATCTTCTGTGTGAAGGACCGTTGAGACATTTTTTTCTGATGACCCTTGTGCTATTGCGCGGATGTTTATTCCCTCACGTCCAAGTGCGTCAAACATTCTGCCGCTTGCACCGCTCTGATTTTTAAGGTCATCCCCAACCAGGGATATAATAGAGAAGCCTTTCTCAACTTTTAGCGGATCTACTTTTCCAAGTGAGATTTCATAGGCAAACAGCTCATCTGCAGCCTTCTTTGCTTTTGCCGCGTCCGATTCTGGAATTGCAATGCACATTGTGTGAACTGATGAGGCCTGAGTGATTAAGATTATGTTGATGTTGTTTTTTGAGAGCACGTCAAACAATCTGCTGGAGTAACCTGGCACGCCAACCATTCCGCTTCCCTCCATGCTCAGCAGAGCAATTTTGTCTGAACTTGATATGCCTCTTATTTTTCCAATTCCCTCCGGAGGATTTTTTTCTATCAGAGTGCCGTCGTCCTCCGGGTCAAAAGTGTTTTTAACATATATTGGAATACCCTGTTTAACAACTGGTTGTATTGTAGGAGGATATACAACTTTTGCCCCAAAATGTGAGAGCTCAAGCGCCTCTTTATATGATATGTTTCTTATGGGTTTGGCCTCCGGAACAATGCGAGGGTCTGCAGTCATCATGCCGTTTACATCTGTCCAGATTTCCAAAACTCTTGCCTGTGTCCCAACGGCTAAAATTGATGCTGTGTAATCAGAACCGCCTCTGCCCAATGTTGTTGTTCTTCCCTGGTCATCAGATGCAATAAAGCCGGGAAGTATATATAAGTTACTGTGTGCGGTACTGAAATATTTTTCAATATTATTTGCTGTCTCTTCCTTTTTAACAACATTGGCGCCTGCAGAAATCTCAGTCTTTATTAGACTGCGGGAATCTTTCCATACATGGCTTATGTTCAGAGATTTAAGTTTTGAACTGATAATTTTGGTAGAGAGCATTTCTCCAAAACTCATTATATGATCTTGGCTGAGCGGACTAAGTTCTTTTAGCAAATAAACTCCGTTGCTAATCTCTCTGAGTTTGCCAAACAACTCTTTGCACTCGCTTTTTATTGGCGCGGAATCCTCCTCCGGAATAAGCTCTTTTATTAGCTCAATATGCCTTTGGTATAATGCCTCAATCTGCTGAGTATAAGAATTATCCTGCAGCTGAGCAGCTTTTCCTATTTGAATCAGTGCGTCTGTTGCTCCGCTTATTGCAGAGGCAACCACTGCGGTTTTATCTCTCTTGATTTTCTTTTTTACAATGGCAATCACTCTGTTTATGTTCTCTGCATTTGCAACAGAGCTGCCCCCAAATTTAAGTACTTGCATAAAAAATATTTTTAAATGTATTCCCGACAGCTTCTTGTATTTGTTTGTGTTCCAATAAGAAACCGTCGTGACCAAAATCTGATTTTATCTTAATAAATTTTCCGTGTCTGTTATTTGAGTTTTTATTTTCTTTGGCACTGCAGCCGGTGTGCTCTGCAATAAATTTTTGCTCGCTCCATGGAAATAAAATATCGCTGTCAATGCCAATGCACAAAACTTTTGCTTTAATCTTTGCCAGAGCTTTTTCCACTCCTCCGCGTCCGCGCCCAACATTATGACTGTCAAAAAGATTAACCATTGCAAGGTAAGAATATGCATTGAATCTTTTTTCTAGTTTTTCTCCCTGATGACGCTGATATGATGATGCCCTGTGTTCCCAAAGAGAGTCTGCATCTTGGTCTTGCTGAGTTGAATTGTACCCCTTGCAACTTCTGTAGGATATGAGCGCAACGGTGCGCGCTGCTCCCATTCCTTTCTGACCTCCCGTGATTACAATGCGCTTCTTTCCATTTGCGCTTACCTCTGCATATTCCTCATTTGCAAATGATTCATCTGCGCAGAGTATCATTCTTTGGCTCTCATTAAATGCCGTTTCCCAAGGTGTAACGCGCGCGCTGGTTGCAATGAATGCTGCATTTTTGATTACATCTGGGTACATGATGCTCCACTCTATGGCCTGATATCCGCCAACAGAGCCGCCAATAATCAAGTCTATGTATTTGATACCAAGGTGCTTGCGCAACAGCTCCAAAAAATTAACTTCATCCCTTACTGTAACCCTTGGGAAACTAAGCAGATAGGGTTTGCCCGTTTTGGAATTTATAGAGGCGGGGCCTGTGGAGCCGTAGCAGCTCCCAAGCAAATTTGCACAAATGATTGTGTATTTGCGCGGGTCAAAAAACTTACCCTCCCCAACCAAAGTATCCCACCATTCTGAGGGGTCAGAATTCGCTGTCAGCGCGTGAGTTATCCAAATAACTTTCTTCATTGCGGCAGTTTTCTTATTCGCTCCTGGCTCCCGGAACTCCTTTGATATGTGATAGCATACTTCCACCTCCGGCAAGGACTCTCCGCTCTCCAGCTTAAACGGCTTGTTATATTTTAGGATCCTTTTCTCCATCTTAATATTGCCAATCCTTATAACTAAATAATCTTAAGTGCATTATCAAAGTCTGCAATGATGTCCTCTATATTCTCTATTCCAATGCAAAGCCGCAAAGTACCACCGGTAATACCAACTTTATTAAGTTCCGCTTCTGACAGTTCTGAGTGTGTAGATGTTGCCGGATGTGTAACCAAAGATTTATTGTCACCAAGATTTGCCAGAAGCGTGAAAAGTTTAAATCGTTCTACAACTTTGGCTGTTTGTTCTTTAGAGGCTTTAAGGTCTACAAATATGATTCCTCCAAATCCGTGACTTAAATATTTTACTGCATTTTTATATGACGGGTGGCTCTCCAATCCGGGATAGCAAACCTTTGCAACTTTTGGATTTTTCTCCAGCCAGCGCGCAAGAGCAAGTGCGTTATCGCAAACCCTCTGAACCCTTAAAGACAAAGTCTCAACGCCGGTCAAAAGCAAGAAAGCATTAAACGGGGAGAGACAGCCTCCAAAATTTGTAAGTCCTTCAAACTTAAGCTGTGCGCTGAATGCTGCCTTGCCGTATCTCTCCAAGTAACTCTTGCCTCCAAGGCTTGGCTGAGGCTCAGTGAACTTTGGAAATTTTCCGCAATCCCAGTCAAAATTCACGCCGTTTACCACAACTCCGCCAATTGTATTTCCGTGTCCGCATATCCACTTTGTTGCAGAATGCGTTACAATGTTTGCCCCTTTTTCTATTGGTCTGCACAAATATCCGCCGCATCCTACGGTGTTATCTACAATCAGCGGAATATGGTGTTTTGCAGCAACTTGTGCCAGCATGTCAAAATCAGGAACGGATAAATTTGAGTTTGCTATTGTCTCCACATATATTCCTCTTGTCTTCTCATCAATTAGAGATTCTATCTCACTCTGCTTTTCACAAGAGCAAAATTTAACATTTACTCCAAACTGCGGAAGCGTATTTTTAAATTGTCCGTATGTCCCTCCGTAAAGAGAAATGGAACTTATAAGATTATCTCCGGCCTTGCAAAGTCCTTGCATCACAAGCCATTGCGCAGCTATGCCGGATGCCGCAGCTACGGCGTCAAAGCCATTTTCCAGAGCCGCAATTCTTTTTGTAAAGACATCAATTGTAGGATTAACAATTCTTGTGTAGGTGAAACCATCCTCTTCATGAGCAAAAATCTTTCTCCCTTCCTCAACATTTTTAAGTGCAAATGAAGCACTTTGATAAATGGGAGTTGCACTTGCTCCTGTTGTAGGGTCAGGAACGTTGCCCGCATGTACTTGTAATGTTTCAAACTTATAATTTGACATATCTATTTTTTTAAAATTTTTTCTGTCGCGACAGATATTGTTTTTTTGATTTGTTGAATTTAAGCGCATGAAAAAAAATGTGGCGCTTTTGTAAATAAAAAGACCCGTACCTTCTTTGGTACAGGCCCTTATGAATTTTAATAAGGGTTACTTGAAAGCATCTTAACGATGCATTCGCATGGACATAAGAGAAACGCGCTCAGCCCCTGCCGTCTGATTGGCAAGGTGATAAAAATTGGATATGTGCGCTTTAATGTTCATGTTTTGCTTTCAATTTGTAACCGCAAAGGTATGCAATCTGGTAACAATTGCAAAATTAATCTTTGATTTTGGCCAAAGCCTCTTTTAAAAGACGCTGCGCAGTCTGTTTGTCATTATAGATGCAAGGTCCTGTTACACAACCACCTTCACATGCCATTACCTCAATGAAAGGGGATGGCGCCTTGCCTGTTTTTCCGTACACTTTTAGCATGCTTACATTCTTCTTGTCCAGATTGGTAACTTGTAATGCGCTAAGTTGTTCATCTTTAAGAATGTATTTTACGGCTCCAATAACTCCGCCGGCCTGGGCAAAACCGTGAGCAGCTCTGTAAGAACTTACAGCCGGCTTGTATGGAGTGACCTTTTCCAAATCTATTTTAAGGCCCTCAAACACGGAACCCAATTCCTCAAAAGTAATTGCAAATGTGACATTTGGATCATCTCTGGTCTCTTTCTTTTTTGCAAGACAAGGACCTATGAAAACTATTTGAGCGTTTGGATATTTCTTGTTTGCTATCAATGCAGTATAGTACATTGGAGAACCGGCCGTTGAGATATGTGGCAACATTTCCGGAATGTGTTTTCTTGCAAGTTCAACCCATGCAGGGCAGCAGCTTGTTGTCATAAACGGCGCATTCTCTGCAATTTTCTTTTTTAGTTCCGCAGCCTCTGTAGATGTAGTCCTCATTGCTCCCTCTGCAACCTCTATAACATCTTTAAATCCAAGAGATTTAATGGCTCCGTACACATTTTCCAGCGGAGCGCTGAATTGTGAAAGAATGGACGGTGCCACAATTGCAACCATCTCTTGTTTACTCTTTAATCTTTGTAAAACATCAAAAATCTGAGAGACTTCAAAGATAGCACCGAATGGGCAGGCGTTAATACATTTTCCGCAGTATATGCACTTGCTTTCATCTATATGTTCAATGCCGTTTTCATCTTTACTGATAGCCTTTACCGGGCATGATTCTTCACAAGGTACAGGTATATAGACAATTGCATGATAAGGACAACTCTGAAAACATTTTCCGCAGCTAATGCAAAGGTCATGGTCAATCTCTGCCTGGCCCATCTTGTTGAAATTGATGGCGTGTTTTGGGCAGTTCATATAGCACATCCTTGCAACGCATCCGCGGCAAAGATTTGTAATCTCATAGTTTACGCGCACGCAAGAAGAGCATGCCTCATCTATTACGCAAACCAAATTCTCTTTTGAGGTATCTTTTCTCTCCAGAGCTTTTTTTGCATACCATGAAAGGGGTGTGAGTTCATCAGTCTCATCGTTCATATCAAACCCCATCAAAGGGAAGCTCTTGTATTTCCATACAGCTCTTTCCTTATGGATGCAGCATCTGCCGCGCACATTCTCCCCCTTGGGACTCAACTTAATAGGGAGACGGTCTATCTCTTCAACCAGTTTGCCCCGGTTCCACATTTCCACCAGCTTTGCCAAAAGCTCTTGGCGGACTATCATAACGTTATTAGTAAATGCCATGCTGCAAATATACTTAATTGCATTTTTTTCTCAAAAAGTACTAACTTAGTGCCGTCTAAGTCTATTAGAACCAAACTAAAACAAATCGTATGAATAATTTCAGGAGAAAACTTTTTATGGCTGCAATGTTGCTGCCTGTTCTTTTTGTTGCCTATGCTGCAAGCGCGCAGGAGTTTGACAGGCATATAGAGAAAGTTACATTTGTGCCTAAGGGACAGTATCTTGCAGGTGCAACCTTTACTTATGACGAGTATACTGCCAATAATTATGAATTCCTTGTTGTCAATGATTTGAACGGGAGCAAATCTTCCATGAGAGTCACTGCATACGGCGGGTATTTTTTTAAAGACAACATGGCTGCCGGTCTTAAGTTTGCTTACAGAAGGAGCAGATTGAGCGCAGATAAATTCAATTTTAATTTGTCAGATGACTTTGATATAGATGTTCATTCTTTCTATACTAAGACGCAAATGTATTACGGTACAGCATTTTTACGCAACTATATTGGTCTTGGAAAGAGCAGACGCTTTGGACTTTACAATGAGGTTGATTTAACTTTGGGCGCAGGCCAGGGTAAAACCAGAAACGGGGAAGGTGAGGAACTGACAGGCAGTTATCAGGACATTTATGAAGTTCAGGTTGGAATGTCACCGGGTCTTGTTGCCTTTATAACCAACAATATAGCAATTGAGGCATCCGCAAATGTCATAGGTTTTGATTATACGCATTACAAACAGACCAAGAATCAAGTTTATCACAATTCTTTAAACCACACAAGCGCAAACCTGAAAGTTGATTTATTCTCTATCAATTTGGGTATCAGCTTCTACCTGACCAAGAGTTGTTTTAAAAAGAACAAATAGTTTAATGACCGTTATTAAAAGAACGCATAGTTTAAGAAGAGCTAATAAAAGATATGAAATACAGAAGTAAATTTTTAACGCTTTGTCTTGCCGCCGCTACGGTTGCCCTCCTTGCAACTAGCTGCTGGAAAGATGATTCTCCGTATCCAAATGAAAAAGCGGCGTTTGCTTCATTTGCCGTAAGAGGGGCCATTTCCACAAGAATAAGTCCCAGCGAGCTTAAGGTTTATGTTGAGCTTGCAGACTCAGTGGATATTGAGAAGGTGCTGCTAACAAATGTTTCTTTCAATTATGACAATACAAAAGTTTCTCCAGATTTAAAAGAGGGGAACTACCTTAACATGTCTTCTGATTTGAGCTATACTCTGACAACTTATGAAGATTACGTTTGGACTATTGTAACTACTCAAAATATTGAGAGATACTTTAATGTGGATAAACAATATGGCGCTGCAACTTTTGATGCAACGGCACATACCGTAACCATACAGGTTTCTCCTGCTCAGCCGCTGAATTCAATTGCTGTTAAAGCAGCAAAACTGGGGAATTATGGTTCAACTATAACACCTGATCCTAAGACTGTTACAGACTTCTCTTCTCCTGTTGTTTTTACGGTTACTTTTAAAGGAAAAACGCAAACATGGAGTGTTAAAGTTTCGCAATCTTCAGAGGCAATTTATACAGGCAGCGTAAATGCCTATGCAAAGCATGCAGATGTTGAGGGAGATTTTACTGTCGGTGACGGAACACCTTCATTCCAATATAAAAAGACATCTGATTCTGATTGGACAACACTCCCTTCTTCTAATGTTACGGTGAGCGCAGGTCACATGACTGCTGCCATTACTAACCTTGAGCCAAATACTGAATATCAGTATATTGCAATATGCGGCTCACAGGCTGGAGCTACAAAAACTTTCAAAACAGAGGATGCAACTCAGCTGGAAAACTCAAGTTTTGACACTTGGTATAAAGAAGGTACAACATGGTATCCTAATATTGATTTGACTGCTGCGCACTACATTTGGGATTCCGGCAATAAAGGAGAGAATTCTCTGGGAGAGAAGAATCCAACCTGCCCGGAAGAGACTATAGTAGTAAAAGGGAAAGCGGCTAAACTTCAGTCACTTTCCATTGTTTCCGTATTTGCTGCAGGTAACTTGTTTACAGGACATTACGTTTCAACTTCCGGGTTGAGCGCAAAACTTTCTTTTGGCATTCCGTTCACTTCTCGTCCGCAGGGACTGCATGGTTACTATAACTATCAGCCGGGAGTAATTGACAAAACAGATTCTCCTTATGATAGTTACAAAGGTAAAACAGACAGCTGTCAGATTTATGCTTTGCTTACTGATTGGACGGAACCATTTATTGCAAACTCAGCAAATCAAACATTCATAGATTATTACAATGATCCAAATATTATAGCAAGATGCCAGCTGCTGGATGGTACCAATACCGGCGGCTATAAAGAATTCAACCTTAAGTTTGAATATCTGAGCACCACAAGAATTCCAAAATATATCTTGGTTGTTGCAACATCCAGTCACAGAGGAGACTACTTCACTGGCAGTACGCAATCAATCTTGTATGTAGATGAATTTGAATTAGTTTATAAATAAAAAAGGCATATGTGTGGGGGAAAAAAAAGCCCGCGAATTTTCGCGGGCTTTTTTTTATTCACAATAGAAAGCAGAACCTTATTTCTTGAACTTCTGGTTCAGCAACTCAATCATCTTTATTACGGAGAAAGAAACTCTGGTGCCGGGGCCGAATATTGCAGCGGCGCCGTCTTTGTAAAGTGTGTCATAGTCTTGTGCAGGGATAACTCCGCCCACAACAACCATGATGTCTTCTCTTCCCAGTTTCTTAAGCTCTTTAATTACCTGAGGTACAAGTGTCTTGTGACCTGCTGCAAGAGATGAAATTCCAATGATGTGAACGTCATTCTCAACAGCTTGTTTTGCAGCCTCCGCCGGTGTCTGGAACAATGGTCCCATATCTACGTCAAAGCCGCAATCTGCATAGCCGGTTGCAACAACTTTGGCACCTCTGTCGTGACCATCCTGACCAAGCTTTGCAATCATAATTCTTGGCTGACGGCCCTCTTTCTTTGCAAAGTCCGCAACCATTTTCTTGGCTTTCTCAAACTCTGCATCTTTCTTAACTTCAGATGAATATACGCCTACGTTCATACGGATTTTTGCTGTGTATCTTCCAACTATTTTTTCACAAGCGTCTGAAATTTCTCCAAGAGATGCGCGCGCTTTTGCCGCCTCAACTGCAAGCTCAAGCAAGTTGCCTTTCTTGGTCTTTACCGCTTCCGTTATAGCTGCAAGACACTGTTCAACTTTCTGATTGTCTCTATTCTTTCTCAGCTCTTCTAGTCTGGCAATCTGCTGATTGCGGACTTTGGTGTTGTCAATGTCAAGAATCTTGATAGGGTCCTCATGCTCTAGTCTGTACTTGTTCAAGCCAATGATTGTCTCCTCTCCGGAGTCAATTCTGGCCTGCTTGCGTGCGGCAGCTTCCTCAATTCTCAACTTAGGAATTCCGGTCTCAATAGCTTTTGCCATTCCGCCGAGTTTCTCAATTTCCTGAATGTGGGCCCATGCTTTGTGAGCCAGTTCATTTGTCAGAGACTCAATGTAATATGAGCCTGCCCAAGGATCAATTGACTTGCAAACCGCGGTCTCCTGCTGAATGTAAAGCTGAGTATTTCTTGCAATACGTGCAGAGAAATCTGTCGGGAGCGCAATAGCCTCATCAAGAGCATTGGTGTGCAAAGACTGAGTATGTCCCAGTGCTGCGGCCATTGCCTCAATGCAAGTTCTTGCAACATTGTTAAATGGGTCTTGCTCAGTTAATGACCATCCGCTGGTCTGGCAGTGTGTTCTCAGCGATAGTGACTTGGTGCTCTTAGGATGGAACTGGTTAACCAGCTTTGCCCACAACATTCTTGCTGCGCGCATCTTGGCAATTTCCATAAAGTGGTTAGTACCAATAGCCCAGAAGAATGACAGACGCGGTGCAAATTTATCTACCTCTATGCCAGCCTTGATTCCGGTTCTCAAATATTCAAGACCGTCTGCAAGAGTATAAGCCATCTCAATATCATTTGTTGCTCCAGCCTCCTGCATGTGATAGCCGGAGATTGAAATGGAGTTGAACTTAGGCATATACTTGGAAGTATAAGCAAAGATATCACCGATAATTTTCATAGAGAACTCAGGAGGATAGATGTAAGTGTTGCGCACCATAAACTCCTTAAGGATATCATTTTGTATGGTTCCCTGCATTTCTTCCAGTTTGACTCCCTGCTCCAAGCCTGCTACAATGTAGAAGGCAAGAATAGGAAGAACGGCTCCGTTCATTGTCATTGATACGGACATTTTTCCAAGAGGAATCTGGTCAAACAGAACCTTCATATCCTCTACAGAACAGATACTTACGCCGGCCTTTCCAACGTCGCCGACAACTCTTGGATTATCTGCGTTGTATCCTCTGTGAGTAGGAAGGTCAAATGCAACTGACAGACCCTTCTGTCCTGCTGCAAGGTTTCTTCTGTAGAACGCATTGGATTCTTCTGCTGTGGAGAAACCTGCGTATTGTCTTACGGTCCAAGGTCTTTGAACATACATTGTGCTGTATGGACCTCTTAAGAAAGGAGGAATTCCGGCAGCATAACTCAAATGCTCCATCCCTTCCAAATCTTTTTCCGTATAGTTTGTCTTAACCTCTATTTTTTCCGGTGTCAGCCACTCGCTCTCTTTCAGCTTAATAGGAGCGCTGTTGTCTTTATATAATATTTCTGAAAATTTTGGTCTCATATTATCTCCCTCCTATTTAACTCCAAGTTTAGTCTGATACTCTGTAAGAGTCTCAAGAACATTGCTTTTAACACTGATGAAATTCTTGATACCCTTTGCCATCAAATCATCTTTGCATACAGGTTCTCCGGCAACAACTACTATTGCCTTCTTGCCTGCAAGTTTTGCAATTTGAGGAACTGCATCTGCATATTCATCATCAGATGAGCATGCTACAAGGATGTCCGCTTTGGCCTTAAGACCTGCTTTAACACCCTCCTCTACAGATTCAAATCTATTGTTATCTACAACCTTGAATCCTGCTACCGCAAAGAAGTTGCATGCAAACTGAGCTCTTGCCCTGCACATTGCAAGATTACCGTAAGTAATCATGAATGCTACCGGACGCTTTGCAGCTCTGTCTGTACTAAATCTCAGTGCTTCAAATGCCTGAGCGCCTCTGTATTTTTCCAGCGGACGTCCCAGCATCTTTCCCTTCTTTGCAGGTGCTGCGCTGCGGGTTACAACTTTCTTTGTAACGTCTTTGTCAGCAACTTCTATGAAGTTAGGGAACTGATTGGTTCCAAGGATATTATCTCTTCTTGTTGCAATGTTGGAATCTCTCTTTGCAGAGGTCTCTTTAACAGATGCCTGAATTGTATCAGCCTTAAATGCCTCTACATATCCGCCCGCGTTTTCAACTTTATTGAACAAATCCCAAGCAGCTTTTGAAATAGAATCCGTTAATGTTTCAACATAATAAGAACCTGCCGCAGGGTCCACAACTTTATTGAGATGAGACTCGTCCATCAGCAAAGACTGAACGTTTCTTGCAATTCTGTTGCTGAACTCTCCCGGTTTTCTAAACGCATGATCAAATGGAAGGACCTCCAGGGAATCAACTCCCGCAATTGCAGCGCTCATAGATTCTGTTGTGTCTCTCAGCATATTGATATACGGATCATAAACCGTTTGGTTCCATTGGCTTGTAACGGCATGCGCTTTAATCTTTGCGCTGTTGTCGCTCTTTGCGCCATAGGCCTTTACAATGTTAGCCCACAGCATTCTGGCAGCGCGGAACTTTGCAATCTCCATAAAGTAGATGCTCCCCACGGAGAATGTAAATTTGATTCTCTTTGCCGCCTCATCAGCCTTAACACCTTCCTCTTTAAGGAGGTTAAGATATTCACTGCCCATTGCCATTCCGTATCCAAGCTCCTGACAAATGCTTGAGCCTGCATCATTGAATGCATAAGTGTAAACACCTACAACCCTGATATTCGGATAATCTTTTACCATCTCAATTGCTTTTGCAAGCAATTTTGCTGCAGCTTTCTTATCATATAACCCAGTAGCATTAAGCTCTTTAAGAGGGTCATAATCAAAAGAGGCATTAACTGCGGAAGGTTTTACCTTCTGATCCGCAACCACGCCCAGGAACGCCTTAAGCACGCTCAGCTCCTTGCATCCGGTGAAGTTAACTTCAACGTCCGCCAGAGAGATGTCCTTAAGCAAAGCCTTCATGGAAGCCTTTGTAACACTCTTTGTCTGTGAAAAATTAAAGCCGGCTGCGGTAACTCCCTTCATTAATCCGTCGAGAGCTAAAGAGTTGGCTTTCTTAAAGTTGTCTTTGACCTCATAGTCCTGTCTTATAAGCCAGGTGTTGTCATCTTTTGTGCCTCTTACAAACGGGAACAAGCCCGCCTCTCCACCAAGATGCTTAAGCCCCTTAAGGTCCTCCGCGCGGTAGTAAGGCTGAACGGAAAACCCTTCTAGAGTTCTCCAAACCAGCTTTTTCTGATAATCGGCACCTTTCAAATCTTTTATGATAGCTTCCTCCCATACCTGTTTGGGGACTGGAGGAAACTCAGCAAATAACTTCTCTGCCATATTTATTTAACTGTTAGTTTTTGATTGGTGTATTTTCACCCGGAAATCCTTACTGCCGGGCATCTGACAAAGATAACAAAAATCTCCTCCAAAATTTTGCGTGCAAGCATTTTTTACCTACTTTTGCAACCCAATAAAAAATGGCCGGTACGGCCCATCAAAAGGAGGTGGCAACATTTAATGATTATTGTACCAATTAAGGACGGAGAGAACATAGAGAGAGCATTGAAGAAATTCAAGCGCAAATTTGAGAAGACAGGAGTCATTCGCGAGCTTCGCGACAGAAAGACTTTTGAGAAACCGTCCGTTAAAAGACGTGATGAGATTAAGAAAGCGATTTACGTTAAGCACCTTCAGATTAATGAGGAATAAATAAAACCGGCCTAGTGCCGGTTTTTTTATTACCTTTGATATATGGGTTGGATGGAGGATTTTATAGATTTTCTTAGGGTGCGGAAGCGGTATTCTCCGCGCACGCAAGCACTTTATGCAGATGCTATTAAGCGGTTCTATGATTATATGTATCGGGATAGTTTGCCAACTGGCGGCGCAGAGTCTGCAGCTGCCGGGGCGGGACTGTCTGGTACGGAACCGGCCGACGGAGCGGGACTGCCCGGCACGGAGGAGGAGAGGCTGAAGCTGCTGACACCGTTGAACTTGCGCGGGTTTGTGGCGGACGGCCTGGAGAAAGGGCTTAATCCGGAGACCATGAATTTGATGTTGAGCGGTCTGAGTACTTACTGCAATTATCTGCTGAAGCAGAATCTTTTGCAGAGCAATCCCGTTAAGGAAATCTTCAGACCAAAAGAGAAGAAGCGGCTGCCTGAATTTTACACGCAGGACGCAATGGCAGAGTATTTGAACAGACCTGTCGGGGACAATTATGAGGATATAAGAGATAGGACTATTGTGATGCTGATTTACGGTACGGGCATGAGGCGTGCTGAGGTTGCGGGTTTGAGAATGAGTAACCTTGATATTAGCCGCAGTATCTTTAAAATTGTCGGAAAAGGAAATAAGGAGCGGGAGATTCCCGTAATCCCTTCTCTTTTAGAGAATCTTTTAGTATATTTACAATTAAGAAATAAGACCTTTCCTCAGTGTGAAACTGATGCTTTTTTCTTGACAAACAAAGGCGGTGAAGTTTACCTTAAGTTTGTTAATGACATAGTAAAGAAAGAATTGACAGGTTTGAAAGGGTTTAGCGGAAAGAAATCGCCGCACGTGCTAAGGCACTCTTTTGCTACCGCGCTGCTTAACAACGGCGCTGACCTCAACAGTATTAAGGAGGTCCTTGGACATTCGTCGCTGGCTGCTACGCAAGTCTATACGCACAACTCTTTTGAACAGTTGAAAAAAGTATATTTAACTGCTCATCCAAGAGCAAAAAAAGGAGGTTGATTTATGGATATCAGAGTACAATCTGTGAAATTTGATGCCGATGAAAAATTATTGGCGTTCGTGAACAAGAAAGTTGACAAGCTTTCAAAATTCTTTGACGGATTTTTAAAGGCGGATGTTACTCTTTCACTGCTTCCAGATGATCTTAACAAAGAGGTGAAAATCAGGTTGCAGGTTCCCGGGGACGATATTTATGTGACAAGGAAAGCTAAAAGTTTTGAGGATGCAGTTGTTGACTGCACAGATGTCTTAAAAGGACAGCTGGTAAAGATGAAGGAAAAGAAGTTCGGCAAGTAACAGTGAATATGTTTGCGGAAGTTGCGCAGGGCAATGATGAGATTCCGCAGGAGCAGTTGAGGTCTCTTAAAAGAACATGTTCACAATATCATCAGAATTTATATTGGCAAAGTAAGCGTCTGTATTTAAGGCGCTTACTTTTTTTGCAATAGCCTCTTTGGTGTGGACGGTTCCAATCATTTTTTTTATGAAATCCTCTGTCTGGGCTGTGAAAAAATAATCCCCTCTGATGTTCAAATCTGTTATAATACCTTCATCTACAGTAAAATAAAATTCCAGAATTCCTCCGGGGAATTTTCTGATATTGCTCAGGCTATATTCCGGAGAACTGCCAAAGTTCCAGCAATCTTGTGAGTATTTGACATTTTTCAGCATCTCGACAGCTTCATTTTCCGTCTTGCTTAGTTCATATTTTTCTATGCTGTCATTGCCTTCCCAATGCCTGCAGACGTAATCTCCAAGAAAATCTTTGAACCATAATACATCTGGATTCCGGGGTATATCAAGGCCTTGCCCGGACACGGCATCTGATGAAGATAAACTGTCGGGATTAATAATATGTTCCTTAATGTTTGTCACTCTGCTGCGGTTAGATTGCACCGCCTTGCCAATGAATTTTTCAGGCCTGCTTTTTAATGCCGCGGATATCCCGTTTACTGATGAATCAAACAGCAAGGTTCCGTGTTGTAACACTCTGTTCTTCCAGATGCAAACGGCATTGCCGGAGAATTTCTTTCCGTCTATCAGCAAATCATTGCGTCCCTCCAGATATGCTTTAATCCCCAAAGAATTAAGTGCTTCCAAGATAGGGACCGTATATCTGCGGAACATTGCTCCTGTATCTTCTTTTGGATTCCGTTCCTGAATGAAAGTAAAATTAATATTCCCCAAATCATGGAAAACCGCTCCGCCGCCTGTTAGTCTTCTTACAACTTTAACGCTGTGTTCTTTGACATAATCGACATTGATTTCAGCCAAAGCATTTTGATACTTTCCAACAATGATTGCGTTGTCATTTCTCCAAAGTCTGAAGATTGGTTCCGATTTATACTTAAGAAGATATTCTTCTTCTGCAAGATTTCTGTATGGGTCTGTTGAAGTGTCTGATATGAAGAGCATTAAATCATCGTTTTAAATAAATTTTTCTAGCCAGAAAATATATGCCAACCCCAATTGCGTACCCAAGAATTGCACCGCAAATTACATCACCCGGGAAATGTTTTCCAACGTAAATTCTGCTATAGCTTACTAGAATTGCAATAAAAAAGATAAGCCACGTGTACCACTTTTTTCTGATAAACAGAGTTGTGATTGCTGCAAGCCCAAAGAAATTTGCCGCGTGGTTGGACACAAATCCGTACATGCCTCCGCGTCCTGTAATGAACCGTGCAATATTCTCAGTAGCAGGGTCATGGCTTGGCCTTAATCTATGAAATAAGGGCTTAATTACGCTGGCGGAAATCTGGTCTGTCAGAAGAAAGGTAAGTAGTGTTGCCGCCAAAATGAAGAGAGCAATCTTCCAGCCTCCTGCGATAATGAAATCACTTTGAGTACCGGCATTATTTAAATTATTATGCGCGCAAGAATTATTTAGCTTGCTGCTCTTTTTGAATGGATTGCTCAAGTTATATTCCTTCTTCATCAGCAGATACACAAACAGCAGGACATAAAAAGGAATCCATGTATAAGCGCTTGTCACAAATGTCATTACGGCGTCAAGCCACGGGGCGTGCGCTCCGTTGATTAATAGAAACAATTGTTTATCAAGCTCTAACATGGTTTATTTCTGCAAAGATTCCCAGATGATATCTTTAAGTTCCTTAAGTCCCTCTCCGGTAACTGAGGAGATAAATACATAAGGTACTTTCTTAGGCAAGTGTTTTTTAATCTCTTTTTCCAGCTCCTTGTCCAGCAAATCACACTTGGTTACAGCCAGAATGCGCTCTTTATCAAGCAGCTGAGGATTGTATTCCTTAAGCTCGTTCAGCAATATCTTGTACTCTTTGGATACGTCCAGATTTTCCGCAGATACCATAAAAAGCAAAATGGAATTTCTCTCTATGTGACGCAAAAATCTGTATCCCAGACCTTTTCCTTCATGAGCCCCTTCTATGATTCCCGGTATGTCCGCCATCACAAAAGATTTCTCATCATAATATTTTACAATTCCAATGCTTGGTTCCAAAGTAGTGAAAGGGTAATCTGCAATTTTTGGATGAGCGGCAGAGATGGCGGAGAGCAAAGTCGATTTTCCGGCATTAGGAAAACCGACAAGTCCCACATCTGCCAATATCTTGAGTTCCAGGATAAACCATCCCTCCTGCCCCGGCTCTCCGGGCTGAGAAAATCTTGGAGTTTGGCGTGTTGCAGTTTTAAAAAATGTATTTCCCATCCCTCCGCGTCCGCCGGGGAGAATCACAACTTCTTCACCGTCCACGGTAATTTCCCCAATAACTTTTCCGGTTTCTGCATTTTTTGCAACGGTGCCAAGCGGAACGTTCAATATAACATCTTGAGCATCAGCTCCTGTACAAAGAGCTCCGCTTCCGTTTCCGCCATTTTCCGCTGCAATGTGTTTTCTGTACTTAAGGTTAATGAGCGTCCATTGCTGATGGTCTCCCCTCATAATGACGCTGCCTCCCTTTCCGCCGTTTCCGCCGTCGGGACCACCTTTCTCCACAAACTTCTCTCTGCGGAAATGCATTGAGCCTGAGCCGCCTGCGCCTGAGGTGAGGTGAAGCTTTACGTAATCTACAAAATCTGTATTAGGCATAATTTATTCTCCCGACAGTTAATTATTATAATATGTAATACTTGCTATTTATACAATTTGTTCTTATTACATTTCTTTGGAAATAGCGTCAAATACCTCATCTATAGACTTTTCACCCTCTATCTCATGATACTTGCCGCTGTTTTTGTAGTAGCCGATTAAAGGCTCTGTCTGCTTGTGGTAAGTATCTATTCTGTTCTGAATAGTTTTGGGGTCTGCGTCATCCTTGCGTCCTTCAATTTCTGCGCGATACTTTATCCTATCTCCAATTGTTTTGTCATGAATCTTAAGGGAAATCACTTTTGTAATCTCCGTTTTCATTCCCTCCAAAATTTTATCCAGCATTTCTGCCTGAGCAATTGTGCGTGGAAAGCCATCCAAAATAAAGCCCTTAACATCTGAGTTATTGGCAAATACATTCCTTATCATTCCAACTACAACTTCATCGGGGACAAGATTCCCCGCCTCAATCAATGTCTTTGCCTTAAGTCCTAGTTCTGTTTTGTTGGCCATCTCTGTCCTAAGCAAATCTCCTGTTGATACATGTTTAAGGTGAAACTTCTCAACCATTTTTTTTGCCTGTGTTCCCTTGCCTGCTCCCGGAGGGCCGAATAAGATATAATACTTCATTTTAACTCTTTTGTATTTAAAATTTACTTTCTGTCGGGAGAATTATTATCCCCCAATCATTTATTTCTTGTTAATTGGCAAACGCTTCTGAGTCTCCTCTTCATCAAGTACATAGATGTCTTTATATTGTCTTCCCAGCTGATTGTAATCCAGTCCAAAGCCTACAATAAAATCATTTGGAATCTCCATTGCGTGATAATCTATTTTAACGTTGCCTTTGTATGAGCCAGGTTTATAAAGCAATGTGCAAACCTTAATATCCTTTGCCCCTGCATCTCTTAAAATCTTGTCCATTTCCATAATGGTGCAGCCCGTATCAACTACGTCTTCCACAACTATAACAGTCTTACCTTTAACGCTTTTAGTTAATCCCATAATCTGTTTTACCTCACCGGTTGTAGAAGTTCCTTCATAAGAGGCCAGGCGAATAAACACAATATCGCAAGGAAAATTTATCCTCTTCATAAGGTCTGCGGTAAACATAAACGAGCCGGTTAAAACGCCTAAGAAAATAGGGGTGTCAACATCCTTTAAATCTTCATTTATTTTCTCTGCAACCTTGTCAATTGCTTTTTGAATTTTAGAGTACGGCAGATACAATTTGAAGCATTTGTCATACAATTGAACTCTTTTCATATTGTTTATTTTTTTTGATTTCAGGGTGCGCCGCAGGATAACCGCGGCCTGCTCACAAAAATACTCAAATAAATAGGAAAAATGTACCTTTGCAAAAATATATAAAATATGAAACCTCTTGTAAGCATTATTATGGGCAGCACGTCTGATTTAAAAATCATGGAAAAAGCTGCTGAGTATCTTGATGAAATGGAAGTTCCTTTTGAGATTAACGCTCTTTCTGCGCACAGGGTACCCGATATGGTTGCTGAATTTGCTAAGAACGCTCACAAGAGAGGAATAAAAGTTATAATTGCCGGTGCTGGCGGAGCGGCTCATCTACCGGGAGTTATAGCTGCAAGCACACCTCTTCCAGTAATAGGCGTACCCATTAATTCTTCAAATTCCATACATGGGATAGATTCCATATTGTCAATCTTACAAATGCCGTCCGGAATACCGGTTGCTACAATGGCTGTTGACGGTGCAAAAAATGCTGCAATTTTTGCTGTGCAGATTTTAGCTCAGTCAGATGCAGAGTTGTTTAAGAAATTTGAAAAATTCAAGGCCGATCTTGCCGGGAAAATTGCAAAGGCAAACACAGAACTTAAAGAGGTAAAATATAAGTTTAAGACCAATTAGTCAATTGCTCTAATTGCCTGGATAAATACGTCTTATGGCTCGCTATTGTTAAAATGGCGAGCTATTTTTGTCTCCCGACATATAAGATGCAGGAGGTATAATTATGAGGCGTTCAGGTTTGCAGAGCAGAAGGTTCAATTTAATTCCCGTTAGTATTTTTCTCTTTTTAATCATCTTTTCTATCCCGACAGTTGCGTTTTCCCAGAGGGTGAAGGAGCTGCAGCAATTGACGCAGCAGCGGATTGAAAATGGGGTGTCACAACAGCGGAGAAGTGAAATAATTGAGCAAATAGTTGATTATTATTGTAATAATAGTTTAGATGGAGTATCAGATGTGGCCGGAACCAATGCTGAAGCAGGTGGAGCTGCGGGCTTTTCAGATGCAAATGTTGAGGGAATCATGGAACATTTTGAAAAACTTTTACGCTCTCCGCTTAATATTAATAATGCTTCTCGCTCTGATTTGCAGAGACTTATAATTCTTACTGATTTTCAGATAACAGCTTTGCTGGAGTATATTAAATACCATGGAGCTGTAATATCTTATCCGGAGCTCTCTCTGCTCAATGGATACAATGAAGAGATTGTCAATCTTTTACGCCCTTTCATCTATTTTGGCGAGGCCGGTTTGCAGCCGGGTAATTTTTTTAAAGACTGCAGCACCACAATATATTCCAAGTATTCCAGAAAATTTCAGCTTATGGGAAATGCGACGGATTCAAAAAATTCATTTGGAACACCGGATTATATTCAGCTTAGATACAGAACAGTATGGCTGAACAAAGTTGAGACGGCTTTTTTAATTGAGAAGGATGCGGGGGAACCAATGGTTGAAAAAAACAGGGTGCCATGCGGAGATTTTATATCATTCAGCATTGCTTTGCGCAATCTGCATTTTGCAAACAGGAACAAGAAATCAAGGACTAATAACTTTAAAAATGACATTGCGGAACTTAGAACCTTTACAATAGATAATATAATCATTGGAGATTTTTCCGCAAAATATGGGCAGGGGCTAACCCTTTGGAATTCATTCAATTTACAAGGGGCTGAGGATATATATGGTTTTTATAAAAGAGGGGAGGTTGTTTCTCCTTACACATCATCAGATGAGAACAATTTTTTCCGCGGAGCGGCAGCTCAAGTTTCATGCGGCAGGTTCACGCTTTCTCTTCTTGGCTCATACAAAGGCATTGATGCAAAGCTTTCTCCAGATGGTAAAAGTTATACTTCATTAATATCCGGCGGGGTACATGATTCTGAATCTTTAATGCAGACTAAATCTGCTATGCATGAGGCGGTTGCAGGCGCATATCTTACTGTTTTGTTTAATAAAATCAGGTTAGGTGTCTCCTTTGCCGGCTATGGATATGACAAGATTAATGGAAGGAGCGTAAAAGATTATAACAGATATCAGATTTATGACAATCTGCATTGGAATTGTGCTGCAGATTTCTACACTGTTATTGGAGGAATGAGAATTTTTGGAGAGGCGGCTTACAGTTCCCCCGGGAGAGAGACTCTTCCGGGATATGCAGTTGTTGCCGGAGGTTCTGCGCAGCTTGGCGGAGGATGGAAAATGAATTTTTTAGCGCGCAGTTATTCAAGAAGTTATATTAATCCTCATGCCGGCGGCTATACATCAACTTCTTCCTGCTCAAATCAGTCCGGATGCGCATTTAGAATTTCAGGCGGAATTTTTAGAGGCTTAAAGATGTCCGCTGGGGCAGATTATGTTTATTATCCGTGGGCCAGATTTAATATTAATTCATCCTCTTCATCATTCAAAACGTATGTAAAAATTGAGTATTCAAAAGGAGCCTTCAATATCTCTGAGCGCCTATCTTATAATTGTTTACGCACAACAAAATTTTCTAATATGCTATCTTGGAAAACCATTATTAAACTCAGAATTGCCAAGTGGCTGAACATTGGAGCAAAGGGGGAATGCAACAGAGTTAAAAGCCGTGCAATTACTTTGCAGTCTAATGTGAAATTTTCTCATCTGACGTTAAATGTTTCCGGTACGTATTATTGCGTAAAGGAATGGAATGGGCGCTTGTATATGGTTGAGTACGACCTGCCTATGACGTATGCATCAACGCTGCTATACGGACGCGGTTTTAATTTTTATGCTACTGCGCAGTTGCGTGTCGGAAAATGGCTGGAGCTGTTTGCCAAGTGTGGGGAAAATTATAAACGCGGTGACAATGGCAAGGCGGGAGAAAAAAAATCCCTGCTTAATTTAAAAGCAGGGATAAGATTTAATTTGTGAAAATATGAGTTTGTTTATCCTCTCTTTACTCTAATCTTTCTACCAGGATAAATCTTGCTTCTATTAGATAATCCGTTGAGTCTCAGTAAATCACTAAGGGTCATATCATATTTGCGTGCAATGCTGAACAAGGTGTCTCCTCTCCTGACGGTATAATTTGAGTAACCCTTCTTTGATGTATTCTTCTTGCCTCTGCTGCCAGGAATATAAGTGTCTTCAGATGCTGCGTGAGATTCATAAGATGAGTCATTATCGCTCCCTCTTCCGCCGCCTTTATAGATTACCAAACTCTTGCCGCTTTGTACTGTGTTCTTTCTCATGTGGTTCCACTTCTTTACCTGCGATATGGTAACCCCGTATTTTCTTGCAATCCCGCCCAATGTCTCTCCGCGTCTAACTTTATGATATAAAGTCCTTTGCCTTGATGAGCTTCCGTCTCCGCCAGATGAAACTGATGAATTATCATCTCCGCTTGATTCCGCTCTTTTGTAGTTGTTGTAAACAATTGGGTTAAAGAAGATACTGTCTTTATATGCGTAGATTGCTTGCTCTTTGTCAACAAACGGAACAGTGTAATTGTATGGCAGGTTAAGGATGTATTCCGCCTCTGAACCCGGAATTATATCATGCAAGTATTGAGGATTTAATTGTCTTAGTTCCTCAACCGGTATTCCAATGTTGTCTGATATCTGCTCAAAATGAAGATTCTTATGAATTCTAAAAGTATCTACGTGAGCAGGCAATGAAACTTTTGCCGGAACAATGTTATAATCATTGTAATAACTTAACAGATAAAGAGCTCCAACAAAGTTTGGAATATAACCTCTTGTCTCAGAAGGCAGGTATTTGTAAACTGACCAGAAATCTTTGCTTCCTGCGCGTCTTATTGCTTTATTGATGTTGCCGGAACCGCAATTATATGAGGCTATTGCAAGGGCCCAGTCTCCAAAAATCATGTACGCATCTCTCAAATATTTTGCAGCCGCAGTGGCAGATTTTACAGGGTCCAGCCGCTCATCAACGTAAGAGTTTATTTCCAGTCCATATTGCCTGGCGGTTGTACGCATAAACTGCCACATTCCCCTTGCATTTGTTCTGGACACGGCCATTGGATTTAGTGCCGATTCTATAATGGCCAATGTTGTAAGTTCTCTTGGCAGTCCGTATGATTCAAAAATGTCTTCAAAAATAGGAAGATAGTAAGAGCTAAGTCCCAGAATCATTGAGGCGAGGTGCGGACGTTTTTCTGTATAGAGTATTATGCTGTTCTTTACGGTTTTGTTATAGGGAATTGGGATGAATGAATTCATCTTTTTTAACTTCTCTATGTAAACTTCATCTGGAATATTGGTGGTAAAATTGACACTATCCAAATCAATTGTTTGAATGTCACCGATAGTTAATTGCTTCTGCAAGTACCAGATACTTAATAGGCTGTCGGGATTAGAGCCTGGGGTCTCCGTTTCAAATAGATTATTCTCAATCAGACCAATGCCTCCGGGGTTTATAGAGTCTTCCGCATCTGTTGTATCTGATATGGCAATTTCACCCTCGCCAAGTATGTTTTTTAATGAATCTATTGTCTTTCTAAGTCTTGCATTTTCTTCTGTCAGCTGCTTCTTGCTCTTGAATAGTTGTGCGTATGTGTTTGAACTAAAGCACATTAGAACGCACGTAGCAATCAGCAAAACAGTAACTTTTCTAAATCTCATCAGTTAATATTTTATAATTGTCAATAGTTTTATTTTCCTCTCAAAAATCTTTCCAATATGAATTAGACTCCAAAAAATATTAAAAGTTAATACTCATCTGAAATCCAATTTTGGTTGCGGAGTAACCGTTGTTGATACCGTAAAAAGTTTGTGACGGCACAGGCAACGGCGTTCCCTCCTGTATAATAGCAGGTTGAACGTTGAATGACAAATCATCGCTTATATCAAAGTGACTAAAATGTGCAAACACGTTTGCATCTATAACGTTAAGCGCATATATCAAAACGGTGGCAATGACGGAGTAATCTCTGTTGCGCCTGTATTGGTCTCTATACCAAATGATATCATCATTTGATAATGTCCCGGTATAGGTTCCGGCCGCTTTGTCTATATACATGTTTTTATATCTTCTGTATTGTTTCTGATTGAATGCCCAGCAATATCCGCTTATCATAAATCCTGCATAATAGACCGGAATGTGCCAGTAATCTCCGTTGTAAGCCTGGCCAAGTCCCGGCAGCAGTGCTGAATAAAATGAGGCTCTGGCAGGAAGGGGCTTTTCATGAGATTTAAAACTCACCGTAGCATCCATCAGGGAACCCCAATAAGAGCCTATCGCACCAAGTATCAGGTAGTTTCTTAAATCTTTTGCGCTCTCCTTGCCGTCTTTTTTCCACTTTTGATTTGCCAGCACCGCCCCTCCAATGCAGCCTCCGATGGCTCCATATACAATTGGAATTTTCCATGCTTGACGGTTGTATAATTGGCCAGTACCTGGAACAAGTGCCTGACCCAGAAACATATATGAAATGGACATTGTGTCCTTGTGGGCAAGCGCTTTAAAATATCTCTTAAGTGAATATTGCGGTCTAAATGTAGAAGTGTCATTCCCGTAATTCAATGAATCTGTCTGAGTTGTAGACTTCATTGTGCCGGCGGCAGGAGGAGCATTGCTTATGAACGCTCCGTCTGTTTTAATTTGTGCCTTAGCGCCGCTTGGAGCAAAGAAGCAAATCCCTGCAACAAGCGCCGTTATCAATATTTTGGTGAATCGTTTCTGCACAACCAATTTTTCCCGCTCTACTACAAATTATGTTCCCTTAATGCCTTTAGAAAATCTTCAAGTTGTGTATCTGACTGATAATGAATTGTCAAATCTCCTGCACCTTTCTTGCGGGGCTTAATGGCCACGCTGTCCTTAAAATATTTTTGAAGAATTTCCGCAACCCCTCTGCCGCATTCAGTTGCAGCGGCAAGATTGCCGGCGGTTTTTTTCTCACCCTTCTCCTTCTCAACAGCACCGCCGTTAAGTTTTTTAACTTTTTCTTCTGTCTGCCTCACCGATAGGTCATACTCAATTATCTGATTTGCAAGCTTTAGCTTGGCTGTGTCTTTTTCCAGACCAAGCAGCGCTTTTGCATGTCCCATAGAAATTTTCTTTGCTTTAATTGCAAATTGAATTTCCGGAGGGAGCTTAAGCAATCTCAAAAAGTTTGCAACAGTAGCCCTGTTCTTTCCTACACGCTGAGAAAGAGCCTCCTGTGTTAAAGAACATTCATCTATTAATCTTTGAAAACTCAGGGCCACATCAATTGGGTCAAGGTCCTCTCTTTGAATATTTTCTACAAGAGCCATCTCCAGCATTGCATCCTCGCTCACATCTTTTATGTATGCCGGAATTGTCTTAAGTCCTGCGGCGGAACTTGCGCGGAATCTTCTTTCTCCACTGATTATCTGATATTTGCCCGCTTTATTTTTTGTGACCGTAATAGGCTGAATCAATCCCATCATCTTTATAGACTCTGTGAGTTCATCCAGCTTTTCCTGTGCAAATTCAGTTCTTGGCTGATATGGATTAGGGACAATTTTATCTATCTCAATCTCTTGTATGGAAACAAGCTGAGCAGTAGAACTGTCGGGAGCTTTAGCGGCAGATGGCTGATTTACAAACTCATCATTGCCTCTTTCCTGAGTGGCATTCTCTATAAGAGCGCTTAGTCCTCTTCCTAGTCCTGTTTTTAATTTAGGCATAATTATTTCTCATTTTTTGCAGCTTTAGCCGCTGCGCCGTTTTTTGCAATAACCTCTTTTGCAAGATTTAAGTAATTGCTTGAGCCATTGGACAATGCGTCATATAAAATGACGGGTTTGCCAAAACTCGGAGCCTCGCTCAGACGGACATTTCTGTTAATCACAGTCTCAAAAACCATTGAGCCAAAATGACGGCGGACATCGTCGGCAACCTGATTTGCAAGCTTTAGGCGGGAGTCATACATTGTAAGAAGGAAGCCCTCTATTGTCAGCTGAGGGTTCATGTTTTTTTGTACCAGCCTTATTGTATTTAACAGTTTGCCAAGTCCTTCCAATGCAAAAAATTCACTTTGCACAGGTATTATAACTGAATTGGCAGCTGTAAGAGCATTGACAGTTATGATGCCAAGAGAAGGAGAGCAATCAATGATTACATACTCATAATTCTCTTTAACTGAATCAATTGCCTCTCTAAGCACAAATTCTCTTTTATCCAAATCTACCATCTCAATCTCAGCGCCTGTAAGGTCTATGCCTGCCGTTACCATATCCAAGTTCTTGATTTCTGTCTTTCTGAGTACGTCGCTCATTTGCGCAATGCCGGTAAGAACCTCATACACGGTCTTTTTATCCTTGGAATCTGGATTAAAATTTAGTCCGGAAGTAGCATTAGCCTGTGGATCCGCGTCAATTAGGAGCGTCTTTTTCTCCAGAACTGCAAGCGATGCGGCAAGGTTTATGGCAGTGGTAGTTTTGCCCACTCCGCCCTTCTGATTTGATATAGCAATTACTTTTCCCATAAAAATATGCGTATTGCGCAAAAATACTAAATCTTTTTTAGCTATGCAGAATTTATTAATTTTGCGGATGGTAAGTTTTCAACACAAAAGAGCTGCCTGTTAATAAAATGTCAAATATATTTTCTGATGTCTGGATGGTTATTGTAAATCCCAAGGCGGGAAGCGGCAGGGGATTAAAGGATTGGCCTATAATTTCTAATCAGATGTATAACAGGGGATTGCATTTTACCTGCGTTTTTACGGAGCATAAATACCATGCAATAGAATTAACAGTCAAGGCGGTTACGGACGGCTATAGAAATATTGTGGCAATAGGTGGAGACGGAACAATTCATGAAGTGGTAAATGGTCTGTTTATTCAGAAAGTAGTCCCTACAACTGATGTATGTCTTGCAGTAATCCCGACAGGTACCGGCAATGACTGGATTAGAATGTACGGCATTTCAAAAACTTATTCAGAGGCGGTTGAATCTTTGGCTCAAAAAAAGACGGTGTTGCAGGATGTGGGCAAGGTCGATTTTTTTGAAACCAGGGTGGAACATACCCGTTATATGGCAAATGTTGCGGGACTGGGTTATGATGCCGTGGTGAATTTGAAGTATAACAATTTGAAAGATGAGGGAAAGTACGGGAAGTGGCTCTACCTTAGGAGCACTTTTAATACTTTTATCAATTTTGCTTCCAAGCATTTTGAGATTGTGGCGGATGGAGAGCCTTTTTACAACGGGCTTGTTTTTTCTGGTGCCGTAGGTATTGGAAGGTTTAACGGAGGAGGCATGCAGCAAACTCCAAATGCGGCTGTGGATGACGGACTTATGGACTTGACTATTATTAAGAAAATGTCAAAGTACAGAGTGCTGCGCAATTTTCGGCTTTTGTTCTCCGGCAATATTTATCAGATTCCAAAAGTAATTTTTAAGCAGTGCAGGGAAATTGAAATTACAACTGACCCGGAAACCAGAATTGAGATTGACGGGGAAGCAGTAGGTACATCTCCTTTTAAATTCAGCCTGGTGCCAAAGAGCATTAAAGTTGTTGTAGGCAAGGGGTATATTTATGCCGGCAGAAACATGTAATTCAGAAAATCTGAGAATTATTCAGAATTCAGAAGAATTGTTTATCTACAGCGGGTCAACATCAATTATTATAGATTCTTGAGCCTTAAGGGTGTCCAATGCTTTTTTGAGCGCGTCTTTGTTTGCTTCCAGCATTTTATCACGTGCAAATTTTACATTGTAGCAAAGCAGAAATTCATTTCTCACTTTTTCTATGCGAGGAGGAAACGGACCTGTAACTTCCTGAGTGGCAAAATTTCTAGACAGTTTAAGTATTTTTCCAACTGCTTTTGAGATTTCATTAAGCACGTTTTTGTCTCTGTCCCTGACTGTTATGGTGACCATTCTGACATACGGAGGGAAACTGAATTGCCTTCTTTCATCAAGCAGCGAAGTGCTGCTGTCGGGAGCTTCAACAATATCTGCATCCTGTGCATTGCCGCGGTCTGCAAGATTATTGAGGTTTGCAATATATTCAATTACAGGGTGTTTCTTTTGGTTTGTCTGGATAATGAGTTTTCCTTTTTTATCACGACGGCCCGTTCTTCCCATGAGTTGAGTGAAGAGCTGGATTGCTCTCTCATCAGCTCTAAAATCTTGCAGGCCAAGTATAGTATCTGCTTGAATTACGGCAACCAGATTCAGGTTTTTAAAATCAAATCCCTTGCTTATCATCTGAGTGCCCACAAGAATATCAGTACTGCCCTCCGCAAAATCTTTTAATACTTTATCTTCCAGTGTTTTGCTTTTTGCAATATCAGCATCAAATCTGGCAATTTTAGCCTCAGGGAAAAGTTCTTTTAATTCTTCTTCCAGCTTCTCCGTTCCAACGCCCTTTGTCTCCAGGGAATGGTTGCCGCACTTAGGACAAACGCCTGTAAATTTTGTCTGATATTCACAGTAATGACAGCGCAAAGTGTTATCGTACTTGTGATAGCTAAGCGGCACGTCACAGTGCGGGCAGCGCGGAATTTCTCCGCATTCAGTACATTGAACAACAGGAGAATAGGAGCGCATATTGCGGAATACTATTACTTGTCCTTTATCTGCTATAGTCTTTTTTATTTCATTGATGAGTTCTTGTGAAAAGCTCCCATGCATTTGTTTGCTGCGCCTTGTCCAAATTGTATCAATTACCGTGATGTCCGGCTCATTTGCACTGTAATACTTCTCTTTGAGTTCAACCTTTGCAAATCTGCCTATCATGCAGTTGTAATGGCTTTCCAATGAAGGGGTTGCAGAGCCCATTAATACTTGGGCTTTGTGCAGGCCGGCAAGCATAATTGCGGAATCTCTGGCGTTGTACCTTGGGGCCGGCTCTGTTTGTTTGTAGCTGGCGTCATGTTCTTCATCTATAACGATAAGTCCCAGATTGTCAAATGGCAGCAGCAGTGATGAGCGTGTACCCAATATGATAATCGGTTCTGCGCTCCATGCGCTCAGCTGGCTTTGCGCCGCAGCGCTCTGCGCGATAAGTATATCGCGCAGCAACTTTTTTGGCGCTTGATTAAGCGCGGAGTGGAACACAAACAGGCGGCTTCCAAAATGCTCACGCAGACGGCGTTCCATCTGTTTGCTCATTGCAATTTCCGGTACCAGATAAAGAACGTTCTTCCCGTTTTTCAGGTGCTCGTCTGCAAGCGTTATGTAAATTTCTGTTTTGCCGCTTCCAGTCACACCCTCCAGCAGCACCGGCTTTTTTACTATCTGCTCTTTGATCTGCTTGTATGCAATTTGTTGTGCATCAGATAATACGGGAAGATGTGCATCAATAAATGAGAAAACTTTGTAGTTGTCATCATTAATATCTTCTTTCTTCTCTTCTGTTACTTCTTCTAGAACAACTTTATTTTCAGGATTTTCTGTGGCTTTCTTCTTTGATTTTTTCTTCTTCTTTGCCGCTATTCTCCTTCTTCCGTCATCTTCTTTTATTTTTTCAAACGCATTTTCCGGTGTGGTCAATGACTTAATTGACTCTTGTTTAATTGTTAAAATAGGGTAGGCCGCTTTGAAAACTTCTCCCGTACTGCACAAATAATAGTGTGCAATTGAGTCCCAGAATTTTATCTCCTCCGGAGTGATTTTTGGAAGTTCCTCTATGTATAGAATTGGCTTGTATTCAACGGGTTTAAGTTCCGTACGCGTGGTACCGGTCTTTTCATCTTTGACCTTCACTTCTGTAAATTGCTTTGGCAAATCTTTCTCCTCCACAACTCTGCGTATTACTCCGCTGTGAATTTTCTTTCCAAACATTACGCGCACGCGGCTGCCGGCAAGAGAAGAGAAAATACTTGAGCTTGAAGTAGCTGAGGAGTCTGAGAGTGAGGAATAACTATCGAGAGGCAAGATATAGAATATCTCCCCCTCAAATTTGATTGGAAGAATTACAGATACATATATTTTGCCTTGCGCCATCATTGTTGCAAATTTAAAAATTATCCCTATATTTGCAGCCCTAAATCACTGGTGCCTTAGCTCAGCTGGTAGAGCAAAGGACTGAAAATCCTTGTGTCCCTGGTTCAACTCCCGGAGGCACCACAAAAAAAGGTCTGCGAAAGCAGGCCTTTTTTTGTGCAGTGAAAACAGGCTTTATTTTATTTGCAGAGGACTAAAGCACCACTGCAGCGGAAGGTATACCATTCCATGTCATCCATTCCATCTATTTCGTTCCATTCGTAACTTGTTGATCTAGGGTACCCTGGGACAGTATTGATATTCATGTGGTTGCAAAACATCATAGATTTTAAATTTGAGATCTTTTGTAACGTGTTGATATAAAGTGCATTCTATGAGTACCCCCAGATAAGTGAGTGATATCGTTTTTAGTTGTTATTTAAAATGCTAAATTTGAGTGCACATGTCTGTTAATGTGTTATTATTTGGCATAAGCTGTCTCTACTTTTGTACAAATCTTAAACGGAAACATTATGGAAATTAAAAGAAACAAAATCAAGGAAGATATGTTCTACCGAATGGGTGAACTATCCCTGCCACTGCCATACAAAGTTCGACCATATATTGACTCTGCGGCAGATGAGTTTAGAGACATGTCTTATGAAAAGAAACTCTATCACTTTGCCTTTCTTCTTTCCCGCGGTTTTAATCTTTACAAAGAAATTTGTGATGATATAAAAGAGCATATGGAAGTTCCCGGCTATGGTGATTATGAAGAAACCGCAGCTCATACTTTACTGAATTACATTGAATTGCTCCGTTCCGGAAAATTAATTGGCACATCATATTTGGTGTTGGAAAATCTGCCTCTGGAAAGCATTGTTAATTTGCTGTCCCATGAACTGCTTCTGCGTTACAATGAATATGGTGATGGAACATATGATTTTGATGAAGTCTACTACAAATACGACAAAATAGATTGTTCCCTAGAATACCTTTCAACCACGGAAGAGACAGAGATGAATCTCATATTTTCTGAGGAAAAAATTAAAATGCTTAATGGTTGGAAGGTTGTTGCGGATAAAATTGAGCAGTATGATGTTTTCAAAAGCTGGAAAGGAGAGCTTGTGTACCCGGGGGATGAAACTGCCGTACATAAATTTAATGAGAAGGCTAATGATGATTGTAAATTGCAATTAGATTTGCCTCCGTGTCCTTTTACGCCAAATATTCTTAATGCAAAACTTATTATTCTCTCTTTGAATCCCGGATATATCAAATTGTTAAACAGGAATTTGCCCGGAATGCTTAAACCAAGCTATGTAGAAGCGTATCAAGTACCTATGGTTAAAGCTCTTAGAATGGAGGGGGGAGCAATTTATTCTAGTGAAGTTGAGAAAATAATCGGTGAAAATTATTGGGCTGAGAAGTTGCAGCCAATTGTTAATGAACGTTATAAAAACGCACCGGAAAAAATTTATAATGATGTGGCTATCATGCAATACCTGGGGTATACTTCTCAATCTTATAAGAAGCTGTCAAAGAAATATCATGTTGAATCTCAATGGTTTGCCAGGTTGTTCATCAGGTATATAACAACTCAAAAAATAGATGTAAAGTTTCTCATTCTCAGAGGCGAGGATATGTGGCGTGAACTAATAGATAAAGATAGTTGGCAAATATTGGAGCTTAGCGGGCGCCTGTTAAAAATGAATAAACATGGTAGAAATCAAACTATTACCAGAAAGAATGTGGGGGGTAAAACTTTTGATGATATTCTTATGACATTGGATGACCCCATGAACTACATGCCGATTCTATAAAGACATCTATCATACTTCCTATGGTCGCTGGCCTGCGGCCGTTGGGACAAGGTCTGCGAAAGCAGGCCTTTTTTTGTGCAGTGGCGATACCTGCATTATTGAATATTCAAATAATTGATTACATTTGCACGCTCTTACAAAGGAGTTTATACTGTTTGTGTTTGCTTCCGCGCTTTCCTGCGGACATTGTGTCTCCAAATCATCTTTATTAATTCTGTTGTCTGAAGTGACAGCTGTGCGTGCTGCCGTGCAAGAGGGGATTGCCCTGATTTACACGTCAATTGCAAGGTGCAGCGCAAAATGTTGTTATAATGATGAAATCATTTTTTATAGGAAAATTGGAAGTTAAACTCCCTATAGTACAGGGTGGAATGGGCGTTGGCGTTTCACTTTCCGGACTTGCTTCTGCCGTTGCAAATGAGGGCGGCATTGGAGTAATTTCATGTGCCGGCATGGGGCTTCTGTACCGTAAAACCCCCGATAATTACCCTCTTAATTGCATTTATGGACTTAGAGAGGAGATAAGAAAGGCAAAGAAAATGACCAAAGGCATTATTGGAGTGAATATTATGGTTGCACTCTCCAATTTTGCAGACATGGTTAATACTTCTATTGAGGAGAAAGCGGATATTATTTTTTCAGGCGCTGGGCTCCCTCTTAATCTCCCGTCATTTTTAAAGAAAGACAGTACAACTCTTTTAGTCCCGATAGTTTCTTCTGCAAGGGCGGCAAAAATTATTTGTGAGAAGTGGGATGCTAATTACAATTATTTGCCTGATGCTGTGGTAGTTGAAGGACCAAAAGCAGGCGGACATCTTGGTTTTAAGAAGAGCCAGATTTTTGATGAAAATTATTCTCTGGAGAAAATAGTTCCGGAAGTAGTTAAAATAACATCTTCTTACAGAGAGAGGAAAAAAATCCCTGTTATTGCCGGTGGAGGCTTGACTACCGGAGAAGATATTATGAGGATTATGAAACTTGGAGCTGACGGCGCGCAAATGGCAAGCATTTTTGTCCCAACAATAGAGTGCGATGCGGCCGGCGATTTCAAAGAGGCATATATCAAATGTGAAAAGAATAATATCATAATTATAGATAGTCCTGTCGGGATGCCGGGCAGGGCAATAGAGAGTGAGTTTACAGATAAGATTAATGCAGGCCTTACAAAACCCAAAGGATGCGGATATCATTGCATTAAAACGTGTGATTATATTCACAGTCCATACTGTATTATCAAGGCACTTTATAATTCTGTAAAAGGCAAGTTGTCAGATGGATATGTGTTTGTTGGGGCAAATGCCTATATGGCTGACAAAATAAGAAGCGTACATCAGGTTATATCTATTTTGAAGCAAGAGTACGCTCTATGTGAAATTAAACAAAAGTAAATTAATGACATTTAAAGAGTTAAAAATTACAGAGCCTGTTCTTAAGGCTTTGAGTGACAAAGAATACGTTACACCAACACCTATTCAGGAGCAGGCAATTCCTGCCGGGATTGAGGGGAGAGATATTTTAGGAATAGCGCAGACCGGTACAGGAAAGACGGCGGCATTTGCAATTCCAATTATTGAGCAGCTGATGAAAAAAGAGCGCAATCAGGGGAGTGAAAATAATCTAAAAAAAGAGAATAATCCGTCGCTGAGAAAAAATAATAAGCGTCCCATTAAAGCACTGATTCTCACTCCTACAAGGGAGCTTGCAATTCAGATAGAGGAGTCTTTTTCCGATTACGGAAAGTACAGCGGATTAAAACATACGGTGATTTTTGGAGGTGTTAAGCAAGGACAGCAAGTTAAGCGGCTGAATCAGGGAGTGGATATTTTAACCGCTACCCCAGGGCGTTTATTAGACCTTATAGGTCAGGGATTTGTAAAGTTGAATAGCGTTGAACATTTTGTGTTGGATGAGGCGGACAGAATGTTGGATATGGGTTTTATTCATGATATCCGCAGGATTATCCCTATGCTTCCGCGGCAGAAACAAACAATGCTTTTTTCTGCAACAATGCCGGAGGAGATAAACAAAATTTCCAGAGATTTGCTGCATAATCCTGTGAAGGCAGAAGTTGCTCATTCTGCGTCTGTTGTGGATGCTATTGAACAAGATTTGTTTTTTGTTGAAAAGCCTCAGAAAATAGATTTGCTGGTGAGGGTTTTGAATGAACAGACGGAGGATAGAGTGCTTGTATTTTCTCGCACAAAGCATGGTGCTGATAAAATTGCCAGGGCTCTTAACAAATGCAAAATTGGTTGCGAGGCCATACACGGAAACAAGTCTCAAAATGCAAGACAGACTGCATTAAAAAATTTCAAAAGCGGTAAAACAAGAATAATTGTAGCTACTGATATAGCGGCAAGAGGTCTTGATATTCAAGATCTTGGCCTTGTTATCAACTATGACCTTCCGGATGTTGCGGAAACCTATGTTCATAGAATTGGGCGTACCGGCAGAGCGGGGAATAGCGGACTTGCCTTTACTTTTTGCTCCAGCGAGGAGTATCCGATGATTAAGGATATCCAAAAAATAACGGGCAAGAAGTTGCGCAGGGTTAGTTAGGGCTTTTCCGCTTGTCTTGTACAAATTTCCAGAGTGATTATCTGATAGATTATTGATTATATTTGCGGCGATTTTGAGACTATGGTTTTTGACCTTAGTATTGAAGTTTTTGGCTTATGGATATTTTACGTGATAATCTAACGCGGGTGCTGTATGCGACTGATGCAAGTGCCTATAGGGAAATACCCTATGGCGTTTGTTTCCCGGCCGGCATTGAGGACATCCGCCTGGCAATTAGCGTGGCTGGTGCAAATGGAATTTCTTTAATTCCGCGTACGGCGGGGACGTCTCTTGCAGGACAAGTTGTGGGGAGCGGATTGGTTGCAGATGTCTCCAAATATATGAACCGCATTCTTGAGGTCAATAAGGTTGAGCATTGGGCGCGCGTTCAGCCGGGAGTTGTGTTGGATAAGTTGAATTTGGAGCTTGCAAAGTCTAATCTTTTTTTTGGACCTGAGACTTCTACTTCAAACAGGTGCTGCATTGGCGGAATGGTGGGAAATAATTCCAGCGGCAGCCACTCTCTTGTTTATGAAACAACGCGTGCGAATCTCCTTGAGGCTAAAGTAGTTCTGGGGGACGGTACCCTTGCTGTCTTTTCCAAAGAGCGAGCAGCTGAAGTTATTGGTAAGATTAAGGCAAAGGTTGAAGAGTATAGAAATGACATATACAACGGTACCGGAAAATTTAATGAGAGAGCCTTGGCAAAAGCTTTTATTCCGGTCAGTTTGGAGGAGAGAATTTATTGGCAGCTGTTTAAGTGGGCATACGATGAAAATATAAATGATGCAGTTACTGCGGAGTTTCCTGATAAAGAGATTGTGCGCCGTAATTCCGGTTATGCGCTGGATGAAGTGCTTGGTGATATGCGCTGTTATCTAACTGGAGGCAAGTGCGTTCCAAATCTATGTAAGTTGCTTGCCGGCTCAGAAGGAACGCTGGCGTTTGCTTATGAATTTAAGATTAATCTTGTTCCGCTGCCGCCAAAGGAGAGGGTGTTGGTATGTGTGCATTGCCGCTCTTTGGATGATGCGTTTGCCGGGAATATTTTAGCTTTAGCACATGGGCCTGCCGCCTTAAGAGATGGTGAATCAAAGTTGGAAAATTATGATTATGAGGGAGTGGTGGCAATTGAACTGATTGATGACAGAATTTTGCAGCTGAGCAAGAATAATATTGAGCAGAATAAGAACAGGTTTTTTGTGCATGGTGACCCGGCTGCAATTTTGTGCATTGAGATTGCTGGAGAAAGCAGGGAAGAGGTTGATTTGCGGGCGGATGAGATTGAGGCGGACCTAAAGAAAAACAATTACGGTTATGAATTTCCGCGCGTATATGGTGCTGATATAAAGAGAGTTTGGGCATTGCGCAAAGCCGGCCTGGGATTGCTTTCCGGAATGCCGGGAGATGCAAAACCAGTATCGCTGATAGAGGACACCGCCGTCTCTCCAAAACGTCTGACAGAGTACATAAAAGATATTAAAAAGATGCTTGAAGGCTTTAAGCTGAGCTGCGTATTTTATGGTCACATCAGCGTTGGAGAGTTGCATTTGCGTCCTATTTTAAATCTTAAAGATGCTCACGACAGATACTTGTTCAAGGCTGTAGCTGAGGAGACTGCAAAGATTGTTAAAAAGCATCACGGCTCTCTGAGCGGCGAGCATGGAGACGGCAGGTTGAGAGGAGAGTTTTTGCCCATGATGTTTGGCGCAAGAGTTTATAAGCTATTTAAAGATTTAAAATCTGTCTGGGACCCGCATCTGATTTTTAACGATGGGAAGATAGTCGGCACTCCGTCGATGGATACTTGCTTGAGGTATGAGGTTGATCAGCACTATGTTGCAGAGAAATATCTGAGAGCTTCCGGCGGAGCAAAGAATCTGAAGACGTATTTTGATTTTACAGAGCAGAAGGGTTTGTTCTGCGCAATTGAGCAGTGCAATGGCAGCGGAGATTGCAGGCGTCCCGCAGAGATGGGCGGAGTAATTTGCCCCGCGTTCAAGGGGGGTAAGGAGGAGAAATTTTCTACCCGAGCAAGAGCAAATATGATGCGGGAAGTTTTAACAAACGGAAGCATCAAAAGAGGAGCCACCCACAATCTGGCAACAGATAATGTTATTCATAACAGTCATCGCAATCCGTTTCTGGATAATGCTACTTATGAGCTGCTTAACGAGTGTTTAAGCTGCAAGGCCTGCAAGAGCGAGTGCCCTTCAAATGTGGACATGACCAGACTGAAAGCGGAATTTCTTCAGCACAGATTTGACGCAAAAGGGGTTCCGTTCCGCAACTTTATGGTTGCGCACATGCCGCAGATTGAGAAGCTTGGCTCTCACTTTGCAACCATTTACAATGTGTTTGCCTCTTGGAAATTATCCTCTGGTCTGATAAAGAAATTTATTAATTTTTCTCCGGAGAGAAGCATTCCAAAGTTGAGCACTAGTACTTTGCGTTCAATTGCAAAGAAGATGCAGCATCCTGTGCCACAGGCACTTGAAGGAAGGGAAGAATCCGTCGTGACAAAATATTACAACGGAAAGATTTATCTTTTTGCTGATGAGTTTACAAACTTTATGGAGGCGCAGCTTGGCGCTACTTTTGTGAAGTTGCTGAACAGGCTTGGCTATGAGGTTGTTATACCCAAACATTTTGAGAGCGGAAGAACAGCTTTGTCAAAAGGCATGCTGAGGCTTGCCCGCAAATTTGCCTTTAAAAATGTGGATGTATTAAAAGATATTATCACAGAGGAGCACCCGCTGGTTGGCATAGAACCATCTTGTATTCTGGGCTTTAGAGATGAGTATCCTTCTTTGCTGAGAGGTGATATGGCTGTTGCGGCAAAGAAGCTTGCAAAAAATTGCCTATTGTTTGACGAGTTCATAATGAGAGAAGTGAATGCCGGAAAAATATCCTATGAATCATTTACAATCTCAAAAGCAGAGATATGGCTTCACGGACATTGTCACCAGAAAGCACTGGTAGGCACGGCATTAACAGAAGCAATGCTTAACCTTCCGGTCAACTATAACGTTCATGTAATTCCAAGCGGATGCTGCGGAATGGCCGGCTCTTACGGTTATGAAAAGGAACACTTCAAGAGTTCCATGGAAATTGGAGAGGAGGTTCTTTTCCCCGCGGTCCGTAAGGTTCAAAAGATGCAAAAGGACGCAGCGTCTGAAGGCAATACATGCAAGTACATAGTTGCCGCTCCGGGTACCAGCTGCAGAGAACAAATCTTTGACGGAACCGGCGTGCGGGCTTTGCATCCAATTGAGGTTCTGTATAATGCATTAAAATAAAGATAGTTATAAAAGCTCTGTAAATAATTTTTGGCTTATCTTTATTAAGATTATCTTTGCACTCCTAATTATGAAGATATGATGAAGAAGATTTTTATTTGCGCTAGTATTTTGTTTGTCTCTGTTCAGTTTGCAAGAGCTCAGGTTAAGTTGGATTCTGTAGTTGTTAATGCAAAATCATTGAGAGATGAAAGGGCTTTAAGTAATCAGGCTGTTTCATACAACCATTTTACATCTAAGGAGTTGCAGAGCCAGCATGTTTTTTCCGTTAAGGGTCTGACTGGCTCCGTTCCAAATTTATATGTTCCGGATTATGGCTCAAAATTGACATCGTCTATCTATATAAGGGGAATTGGTTCCCGTATAAACTCCTCCGCCGTAGGAGTTTATGTAGATGACTTTCCGTATTATGATAAGTCCGCATTTGATTTTGATTTTTCTGATGTCAATAGAGTTGATGTTTTGCGCGGCCCTCAGGGAACTTTATACGGCATGAATTCCATGGGAGGAATTATAGACATTCATACAAAATCTCCTTTTGAATATGCCGGCACGGATTTGTTTTTAAGTGCCGCTACAAAAAATAATTATCGCTTCTCACTTACCCATTATCACAGAATTAGCAAGAAATTTGCATTTTCTGCCGGGGGGTTTGCAGACCATGAGGGTGGCTTTTATAAGAACCGCTACAACGGAAAAAATATTGATAAGGGTACAAACGGCGGCGGAAGATTTCACGCAATGTTCCGTCCAAATTCAAAGTCAGAATATGACCTTAATGTTAGTTATGAATATACTGACATGGGCGGATACCCCTATGGGGCATATAACAAGAAGACAGGGGGTTACAGCCAGCCAAACTATAATTTCAGCAGCGGCTATTACCGCAATTTGTTGAATGTGGGGCTTAAGGGTGAATACACTGTAGGCAATGTGCAAATCACTTCCGTTACAGGGTGGCAACACCTTAGGGACAGAATGTCTTTGGACCAGGACTTTACGGCGGCCGACAAATTTACAATGCTTCAGAAGCAGAAGCAAAATACTGTAAGCGAGGAGATTGTGTTTAAGAATATAAATCCTGATTTATTGGGCGGAAATGTCAAATGGCAGCGCAGTTCTGGAGTTTCTGCATTTTATCAGTGGCAGAAAACAAATGCGCCTCTGGACTTTGGCAAAGATTTTATCTCTTTGATTCAGCAGCAAATGGATGCGGCAATGTCACACTCTCCTGTTGCTGTTAAGCTCACCGACAGCTTGTTACAGATTCCGGGCAAATTCAGCACCCCAACTTTTGGCGCTGCAATTTATCATCAGTCTGTCTTTAAAGATTTATTCGGCACTGAGGGCTTGTCTGCAACTGTCGGGATTAGACTAGATTATGAGAAAGTTAAAATTGATTATGACTCAAGGGCTGCAATGAATTATAATATGTTAATGCACGGCTCCGTCATAAAAAGCGGAGCTTATGCTGCAAGATATTTTGGTAATCTGGATAATCAGTACTTTCCAATACTGCCCAAGTTTTCAATTGATTACGTGTTTGACGGACAAAATAATGTTTATGCCCAGGTTAGCCGCGGCTACAGAAGCGGAGGTTACAATATTCAGATGCTCTCTGATTATTTGCAAAGTGCAATGATGTCTAATAAGGGAGATGTTCAAAATGATTCTTCCGTTAATCTTGCCATTAAATATAAGCCGGAATATTCTTGGAATTATGAGGTTGGAGCGCATCTGACAATTCCGGGAACGGACATAAATGTTGACGCATCTGCATTTTATATGCGCGTTAAAAATCAGCAGGTTGCAAGGTTTGTGGAGAGCGGGCTGGGACGTTATACAACTAATGCCGGAAAGAGCCGCAGTTGCGGAGTGGAAATTTCTGTTCATGGCCAAGTTGTTACAAACCTGAGTTTTGCGGTTAATTACGGATATACTCACGCTACGTTCACAAAGTATCTTTCCAATGAAAAAGTATATGACAACACTGGAAAGGCGCTCCTGCAAGTAGTTGATTACAAGGGTAAGCATGTGCCGTTTGCCCCGGAGAATACTTTTAGCGCAGCTTTGATGTATGATATACCTCTTGGCAGCGCGGCAACTTCTTACAGCGGTATTTCCGTTAAAGGGCTGCGTGCGGAAATTGAGTATTCTGGCGCCGGCCGAACATTTTTCACTGAAGCAAATGATGTTAGCCAGAAGTTTTACGGAGTGCTTAATGCCAGAATTGTGGCCAGGTTAAGCCGTCTTATTGAAATTGACATCTGGGGGCGCAATTTGCTCAATAAAGACTACGCAGTCTTCTACTTTGACAGCAGCAGTGCCGCGGCGGTGAACGGCAGCACGGGCTTTATGCAGAAAGGCAAGTCTATTCAGGGTGGTATAGACCTGAGAATCAGATTCTAAGCAATGCCTGCCACCCTCCCGAAAGGTGCATAGTACCTCTTTTACACTAAATTTGTTCCAAAAGTCTAATGCGTATCACAATGGGCCCGTTTTTTGTACCTTTGCGCGTCTCTTGATAGGACATTTATGGAACTATCGGGAACTTTAGAGTAGAGAAATAAAAGAAAAATATATGAGTGAATTGACTGGTCATATTTCACAAATCATCGGACCCGTTGTGGACGTCTCCTTTAATCTGGAGGGGAAGGTTTCATTGCCGGCAATCCATGATGCTTTGGAAATCAGAAGACCTAACGGAAAAATCTTGACCGTTGAGGTTCAGCAACACATTGGAGAGGACACTGTTAGAACGGTGGCTATGGACAGTACGGACGGTTTGCAGAGAGGAATGAAGGTACAGCCTAAAGGCGGTCCCATCACAATGCCAGTAGGCCCTCAGGTCAGAGGACGTCTGATGAATGTTGTTGGAGATCCCATTGACGGAATGAAGCCTCTGGAGATGAAAGGCTCTTATCCTATTCATAGGCTTCCACCTAAGTTTGAGGAACTTACAACTGTTCAGGAAGTGCTCCCGACAGGTATTAAGGTCATAGATTTGATGGAGCCTTATTGCAAAGGAGGAAAGATTGGATTGTTTGGCGGCGCCGGCGTAGGAAAGACTGTTCTTATTATGGAGCTGATTAACAATGTCGCCAAAGGTTATAACGGATTCTCTGTTTTTGCCGGCGTAGGCGAGCGTACCCGTGAAGGTAATGATTTGCTGAGAGATATGCTGGAGAGCGGAGTTATCAGATATGGAGAGAAGTTCAAAAAAGGATTGGAAGAGGGGAAGTGGGACTTGTCAACTGTTGATTATAATGAAGTTGCAAAGAGCCAGGCTACCCTTGTGTTTGGACAAATGAATGAGCCGCCCGGAGCAAGAAGTTCTGTTGCTCTTTCCGGGCTGACTGTTGCTGAGTCATTTAGAGATGGCGCGGCTGAGGGAACCGGCAATAATATTTTGCTGTTCATAGATAACATATTCCGTTTCACTCAGGCAGGCAGTGAGGTTTCTGCGTTGCTTGGACGTATGCCTTCTGCGGTAGGATATCAGCCTACGCTTTCTACGGAAATGGGAGCTATGCAGGAGAGAATTACTTCTACAAAAAGTGGTTCAATTACCTCTGTACAAGCTGTTTACGTTCCGGCAGATGACTTTACGGATCCTGCTCCCGCAACTACATTTTCACACTTGGATGCAACAACGGAATTAAACAGAAAGATTACTGCGCTTGGAATTTATCCGGCCGTTGACCCTCTTGCTTCAACTTCCAGAATACTTGACCCTCATATTGTTGGACAGGAGCATTATGAAGTTGCGCAGAGAGTTAAGCAGATTCTTCAGCGTAATAAGGAGTTGCAGGATATCATTTCTATTTTGGGAATGGAAGAACTTTCTGCAGAAGATAAGCTTACGGTTAATAGAGCACGTAGGGTACAAAGATTTATGTCACAGCCGTTTACGGTTGCGGAACAGTATACCGGAATAAAGGGCGTAATGGTAGATATCAAAGATACCGTCAAAGGATTTAAGATGATATTGGACGGCGAATGTGATGAACTTCCGGAGCAGGCCTTTATGAATGTCGGCACAATAGAGCAGGCAATAGAGAAGGGCAAGAAGATTTTGGAACAGGCTAATGCATAGCATTTTCATAGTTTATTGTTAAAAATGGCACAGTTGCATTTAAATATCATTTCTCCGGAGAAGTCACTGTTTGACGGTGACATAGAGAAAGTTACGTTGCCGGGAACTTTGGGGCCCTTTACAATTTTGCCTCATCACGCTCCAATAATTTCTTCTCTTAAGAAGGGAGTTATTGAGTACGTTCCTGTCGGCGACAATAGTGATGGAGGCGGCAAACAAACTTTGGAGATTGAGGCCGGTTTTATTGAACTTAGCAATGATATTGTGACAGTTTGCATATCATAGAATATATGGATCACGCAGAGGCAAAAGATAAGAAAGTGCAGGTTAAATACCTTGGAATCAATGCAATAATTGCAGTTGTTCTGGGAGTGGCCACATACCTTGTATTGAAGTATGCAATGCCAAACTTTTTCTTCCCGGGCATTATATGGCTTGCTCTCTGTTTCTTTATTGTATGTCAGCTGGGCATGAACATTTTGGTAAGCAGGTCAAAGGACAAGCCCAAACAAATGCCTCAAATCTACATGCTTCTGAAGATGATAAAATTTATTCTGCTTGTGATATTTGCTGTTGCATATTGTGCGGCAATAAGACACCAGTACACTGTCGGAAGCGATAGTTTTATTAAACCGTTCCTTATCACTTTTGCTGTTTTCTATGTAATCTGGCTGGTATTTGATACTACTTTTTTTATGAAGCACAGCAAGGAGTTAGCTTCTGAGGTTAAGGTAGTTGCACAGAAAGATGAAGAGCATGAGAAGATGAGGGAGGATATGGAAAAGCAGGAGGCCGAGGAGAAAAAAGCAAGGAAGATTAAGAATGGGGCAGGGTGCTCCAATAAAGAGGAGAGTGAAAAAAATGCGTAAATCGCTTATCATATTATTGAGTCTTTTTTGCATCGCGACGGTGAATGCAAAGGCGGCAGATGTGTCTGCTCCACAGCAAGTTGCCGGTGCCGACAATGCTGTTGCAGCGCAGAAGGCTGTTGCTGCCGCGGATGCAAAAACTGTCGGGAGTGAGAAGAAAAGCATAGATGTAAAGGCGATAATTTTTGGACACATATTGGATTCCTACAAGTGGGAAATTACAAAGGTACACGGCAAGGAGATTTCTTTATATCTGCCCGTTATTTTGCACAGCAAGACTAGCGGGTGGCATGTGTTCTCTTCTCGCAAACTCTATGTGAATGAGGATGGTACTGAGAATGAGTCTGGCAGTTATGAGGGCTTTTATCCAGCTCCGGACGGAAGTGCGCACCAAGGGAAAATGATGGAGAAAATGCCGGACGGAACATTTGTGAAACCGCTGGATTTTTCAATCACAAAAGTTTCTTTGGGGCTGATGATAAATTCCGCAATCTTGATAATTCTAATATTGTGCACTGCAAAGTTTTATAGAAAACACCAAGACGGAGAAGGGGTACCCGGCAAGTTTGCCGGCTTTATGGAGATGTTTATTATGGCAATTGAGGATAGCGTGGTAAAACCTTGTGTGGGAGCTAATTATAAAACTTATTCACCATACTTGCTTACAGCATTTTTCTTTATATTGGTGAACAATTTAATGGGATTGATTCCTGTTTTTCCTGCCGGTGTAAATGTCACGGGAAATATTACAATTACTTTCTTTTTGGCTCTTTGCACTTTTTTAGCCGTGAATGTTTTTGGTTCCAAAAAATATTGGAAAGATATACTGTGGCCGGATGTGCCGCTGTGGTTAAAGTGTCCCGTTCCTTTGATGCCTATAATTGAGATTTTTGGAATATTTACAAAACCGATTGCCTTGATGATACGATTGTTTGCCAATATGTTAAGCGGTCACATGGCGATGCTGGTTTTAACTTGCCTGATATTTATCGGTAGCAGCATAGGTGTCATGATGGGAAGTACGATGACTGTGATTTCAGTTGCTTTTAACTTGTTCATGAATGCGCTTGAGCTATTGGTTGCATTCATCCAGGCTTATGTATTTACCTTGCTTTCAGCTGTATTCATTGGAATGGCTCAAGAGGGGAAAGGCGTTAAAGAGAAGGCAAAATAAACTGTCGAGAAAATTAAAGTAATAGAATAAAATATAAACAATTAAAAAATAAAAATTATGTTATTTACAATTTTGGAATATGCAATTGGGGTAGGCCTTAGCAAAGGTCTTGCGGCTCTTGGAGCAGGTATTGTTACAATTGGTGCCGGAATAGGAATTGGCAAAATTGGAAGTTCAGCAATGGATGCAATTGCCCGCCAGCCTCAGGCAGTAGGTGATATAAGAAGCAGTATGATTTTGGCAGCAGCTCTTATAGAGGGAGTTGCACTATTGTCAGTAGTTGTCTGCCTATTGTCTTACTTTGTTCAGTTATAAAATTAAAAAAATGACGGCGTCTTTAAATAAAAGAGAACGTCTTTAAAAGAAAGACAACGTCATAAATTTAAAAATCATGTCATTATTAGTTCCTGATAGCGGTCTGTTGTTTTGGATGTTGCTCTCTTTCATCATCGTATTTGTTGCGGTGGGAAAGTTTGGGTTTCCGTACATTACAAAAGCCGTTGAAAAAAGAAGAGAGAACATAGCTCAGTCTCTGCAGGGCGTCAAGGAAGCCGATCTTAAGATTTCCAAGGTGAAGGAGGAGAGTGATTCTATTGTTGCTGCTGCCAATAGGGAGCAGGGGCGTGTTCTTAGGGATGCGTCTGATCAGAGGGAAAAAATAATTGCAGAAGCAAAAAATGAGGCAGTGCAAGCTGCTCAAAAAGAGATTAATGCGGCTAAAGAACAAATCCGTCTTCAGAAGGAAGAAGCCATACGTGATATCCGCAGAGAGGTTGCCTCTCTTTCCTGTGATATAGCAGAGAAGATTTTAAGGCAGCAGCTTAGCGATAAAGATAAGCAGATGGCTATGGTTGACCGGATGATTACGGAGGTTCTGGATAAAGAAAAATCGGAGGTTCGCAGCTAATGGACGTAGGTGTATTATCGGTTAGGTACGCAAAGGCGCTGTTTGATTATGCGCTTGAAAAAGGCGTTGAAGGTCAGGTCTATAGAGAACTTGTCCTGGTTGCGCATTCCTTTGCTTCCAACCCAGATCTGCGTGCGACTTTAGAGAATCCTTTGCTTCCTGCAAAAGAAAAAATTTCACTTCTGCATACTGCGGCGGGAGAAGTCCTGAAGCCTGCGGAGGGAGAAGTTCCTGGCGGAAAAATATCCGCGGAGCTTAAAAAGTTTTTTGACCTTGTAGTTGAGCGCAAGAGGGAGGGCTATATGTACTCCATTGCGCTGGTCTATGCAAATCTTTATAGAAATTCCAAGCATATAGGAGTTGCAAAAATTATTACAGCCGTCCCTTTGGAAAAATCTATGGAAGAGAGGATTATAGATACAGCATCTAAGAGGCTGCATTGTTCAATTGAGCTGGAAAGAGTTGTTGATCCGGCTATTGAAGGAGGCTTTATTTTTGACATCAATGATTACAGATTGGATGCCAGCGTAGCCACTCAAATAAGAAAATTTAAACAACAATTTATTGAGAAGAACAGGCGGATAGTTTAGCGTGTCCGCATAAAATGTCAGAAGATTATGGCAGAAAATATTAATGTAAGCGAGGTTTCAGACGTCTTGCGCAAACAGCTGGAAGGAATTGAGAGCCAGGTGCAAATGGATGAAGTAGGAACTGTCCTGCAGGTCAGCGACGGTGTAGTCCGCATCTATGGATTGCGCAATGCGGAGGCCAATGAGCTTTTGGAATTTGAGAACGGAGAGATGGCGGTTGTCATGAACCTTGAGGCTGATAATGTTGGTGCGGTTTTACTTGGACCAACAGATGAAATCAAGGAGGGATTTACCGTTAAGCGTACAAAACGTATTGCTTCTATTCGTGTGGGAGAGAGCTTGTTAGGAAGAGTTATAAATCCGCTGGGAGAGCCTGTTGACGGACGCGGAGCAATCACCGGAGAACTTTGTCAGATGTCTTTGGAAAGAAAGGCTCCGGGCGTAATTTTCCGTCAGCCTGTAAATCAGCCGCTTCAAACCGGTATCAAGGCAATTGACTCTATGATTCCAATCGGCCGCGGACAGAGAGAGCTGATTATTGGAGACCGTCAGACCGGAAAGACCGCAATAGCAATTGATACAATTATCAATCAAAGAGGAAATTATGAAGCAGGCAAACCTGTTTACTGCATATATGTTGCAATAGGCCAGAAGGGTTCAACCGTCGCGAGTCTTGTAAATACTTTAAGACAGTACGGCGCAATGGATTATACTACTGTTGTTGTTGCGACAGCCGGTGATCCCGCTGCGCTTCAGTACTTTGCACCATTTGCAGGAGCCGCAATAGGCGAGTATTTCAGAGACACAGGCCGTGATGCGCTGGTTGTTTATGATGACTTGTCAAAACAGGCAGTCTCATACAGAGAGGTTTCCCTGATTCTGCGCAGACCTTCCGGACGTGAAGCTTACCCCGGAGATATTTTCTATTTGCACTCCAGGCTTTTGGAAAGAGCTGCCAAAATTATTGACCAGCAGGAAGTTGCAGAGCAGATGAATGATCTTCCTGATAGTCTTAAAGGGAAGGTAAAAGGCGGAGGTTCTCTTACGGCGCTTCCAATTATTGAGACTCAGGAGGGTGACGTTGCGGCATACATTCCAACTAACGTAATTTCAATTACGGATGGTCAGATATTTTTGGATACCGATTTGTTCAACCAGGGAAACCGTCCCGCTATTAATGTTGGAATTTCAGTCTCCCGTGTAGGAGGAAATGCGCAAATAAAATCCATGAAAAAAGTTGCAGGAACGCTTAAGATTGATCAGGCACAATATCAAGAGCTTGAGTCTTTTACAAAGTTTGGAGGTGAGATGGATAAAGTTACCGCAATGGCAATTGACAAAGGAAGGAAGAATACGCGCCTGCTTGTTCAGCCGCAATATTCTCCAATGTCAGTAGAGGAGCAGATTGCAATTTTGTATTGCGGAACTCACGGACTTTTGAGAGATGTTCCAATGGAAAAAGTTGCAGATTTTGAGAAGAGCTATTTGCAGTCTATGAAGTTGAATCATAAAGATGTGATGGAGCAGCTGAAAAAAGGCGTTATATCTGACGACATAATGAAAGTCATGGATGAAACTGCTAAAATGACTACAAATCAAGTTAATGCGTAAGTGCAAATAAATGTCTGCTGCAAATAAAATTGTGAGGTGATAATATTATGGCATCTTTAAAAGAGGTTAAAACAAGAATCAATTCAGTGCAGAGTACCCGCAAGGTGACTTCCGCAATGATGATGGTATCCTCTGCAAAATTGCATAAGTCCCAGAACCTGCTTGGCAATATGGTTCCTTATCAGAAAAGGTTGGACAAGATTGTTGCAAACTTTCTGTCGGGAGAAATATCTGTTAAAGGCAAAGAGGGGCAAGTGTCAAAAAATGATTCATCTTTTGAATCTCCGTTTGTTGCAGAACGGCCTGTCAAAAAAATTGCTATTGTTGCATTCTCTTCAAATTCATCACTTTGCGGTTCATTCAATTATAACATAATAAAAGAATTTACCTCTGCTGTTCTTGAATACAAAGGGAAAGATATTGCAGTTTATCCTGTCGGGAAAAAAGTTGAGGAGGCAGCAAAAAAAATGGGCTTTGACGTTCAGGCATTTATCCCAAAAGCTGAAGACTCAGATTCTGATGTTTTGCTTCAGTCTCTTGCTGCAAACCCATCATATTCAGGCATAGCAAAGCTTGCGCGTAAGCTTATGCAGATGTATGCCGCAGGGGAAGTTGACAAGGTTCTGGTAATATATCATCATTTTAAATCCACTGCAGTTCAGAAAGTTGAGAGATTTACTTATCTGCCGATAGATATGTCTGAGTATAAGCATCCTGCAGGCAGTGCGGAAAATATAAATGATAAAAGCGAAGGGTATCTGAATAACTATATTGTTGAGCCTAACGCACCTGAATTGATTGCGGCGTTAATCCCGCAAGTGCTTAGTCAAAAGCTATATACGGCTCTTGCAGATTCTTATGCGTCTGAACATGCGGCTCGTACAATGGCAATGCAAGTTGCAACGGATAATGCAGATGATTTAATCCAGGAGCTGACACTTCAATACAACAAGTCAAGGCAGCAGTCAATTACTGCGGAATTGCTAGATATTATTGGCGGTACAATGAAATAAAAAAGGCAGCGCTTGTAAGCGTTGCCTCAAATTTTAATTTTCTTTGTTAATCAATATGCGTTTCAAGGATTCTTAAATCGCAATCGTATTTAATTTTTACAGATTTCATACATGCCGGAAGAAGATATACATCGCTCTTCTTGATTGTAATACATTGTTCCCCTGCGCTTTCTGAGTCATTGGCTTCATTATCTTTAAAGCAGATTTTGCCCGCCCCATTGGTGCAAATAAAAATCACAAAAGACTCAAAGGATGAGAAATCAAAAGCAAGCTCTTTGAAATTCCCCTTCATCATGGAGGCCTCCTCTTTGCTGCATCTTAAGTTAATCATAGACGTAGTAAAATAATTGCAGGAGACAAGTTGTTCAATCTCAGACTTACCGCCATCTGCCTTGTTAATTTCAAAGATGTTCCCGGTGTCCTTATTGAATGGTATCTTTGAGTAGTCTATTGCTGCTAACGCATCGTCAATATCTAGCCTTCTGCGGTGGCCATCCTTATCAATTCTGTTATAATCAAACACCCTGTATGTAAGTCCAGAAGTCTGCTGTATCTCAACAATATATGCGCCTGAACCTATGCTGTGAATCCTGCCTGCGGGAATGAAATACCAGTCTCCTTTTTTAGCCACATGCCTGTTAAGGGACTGTGTTATCTGGTAGCCGTATGAATCTTCCGGCGCTCCGGCAACATCTTTCATTGTCCCGCCAAGGGCTGTCCATTCGCTATCCCTGCCTATTGGATCATGAGAGTTCATATCTCCGTTCACTATTGAGCGCAACCTCTCAGGCTGCATATCCTCTTTGAAGCCATCCATGATATACGCTTCTCCCACAGCATCAACAACATACCATAATTCAGTTTTGCCGTTTGGATATCCTCTTTTCTGTGCAATATCATCATTTGGGTGTACCTGAATAGAGAGGTCATCCTTAGCATTAATGAACTTTACCAAAATCGGAAACCTGCTGCCGTATTTATTCCACACTTTCTCCCCAACAAGTTTGTCTCTGTATTGCTCAATTAACTGAGATAGTGTAATGCCTTTGTTCTCAGAAAATTGGATTTTATCCTCATCGTTATCTGCAAACAGTCTTCTCTCTCTTTCATGCGGACTTTCTACGTAAAGTACAGATTCACTGCCTTCAACTGCTGAAACCTCCCACGATTCATCACCCCAGAGGGCATCTTTGCGTATAGAGAAAAAATTTAAGGGACGCATAACTAAATTTTACGTTAAGCGTCCCAAATATAATAAATCTTAATTTGCTTTGCAAATATTTTTTCCCTAAAGTGGCGGCTAAGTAATTCTAAAACAAAGTAATTGCTACGGTTATACCTGCCATTACAATAGATACCATGCTCATCAATTTGATTAAAATATTCAGTGATGGGCCGCTTGTATCCTTAAATGGGTCGCCGACAGTATCTCCAACAACAGTAGCCTTGTGGGCATAAGAGCCTTTTCCGCCCAAATTTCCCTCTTCTACAAACTTCTTGGCATTGTCCCATGCTCCGCCTGAATTTGCCATAAAAATAGCCAAAACAAAGCCGCTGGAAAGACCTCCAATCAGGAGCCCAAGAACACCTGCTACACCAAATACAATACCTACAACGATAGGGGCTATTATAGCAAGAATAGATGGTCCAACCATCTCATGCTGAGCGCTTTTAGTTGAAATTCCTACGCAACGCGCATAATCTGGCTTTGATGTTCCTTCCAAAATTCCTTTGTCTGCCTTGAACTGTCTTCTGACTTCCTCAACCATTTTTTGAGCAGCGCGTCCAACGGCACCCATTGTGAGTCCGCAGAACAAAAATGCAAGCATTGCTCCAATGAAGATTCCAGCAAGTACTTTAGGATTCATAAAGCTGACATTGTACCAATCCATAAAGTCAGAAATTCCCGCGCTTTGAACATCGCTTAAGGACTTTAATTGTCCCTCAATTGCAACCATTCCGTCGGCTGCTCCGTGAGCAACTCTGACAAGGGCAATTTTGATTTCATCTATGTATGATGCCAGCAGCGCAAGAGCTGTTAATGCTGCAGAACCAATTGCAAATCCCTTTCCTGTAGCGGCAGTTGTATTTCCAAGAGCATCAAGCATATCCGTCTTATTGCGGACATCCTCTCCAAGCTCGCTCATCTGCGCATTGCCTCCGGCGTTATCAGCAATAGGACCGTAAGCATCTGTTGCTAAAGTAATTCCCAGTGTGGACAACATGCCAACGGCTGCAATGCCAATTCCATAAAGACCATAGCTTAAATTTTGTGAACTGAACATATTTGCTATGTCAAAATTGATTGCGCACAAAAATGCAAGAGTAATTGCAATACTTATTACAATAACGGGTATTGCAGTGGAAATCATACCGGTACCAATTCCGGAGATGATAACCGTAGCTGGACCAGTCTCTGCGCTTTGAGCTATTTTTTGAGTCGGCTTGTAAGAGTGAGATGTGTAATACTCTGTACTCTTGCCAATTATAACACCGGCAATCAATCCTGCAATAACAGAAAATGATATTCCCAGCCAGTGGTCAAGTTGCAGAACATATAATATTATGAATGTAAAAATTGCAATACAAATGGCTGCCGTATTAACTCCAACGCTTAATGATTTAAGCAACTGTTTCATGCCGGCTCCCTCTTTTGTTTTAACTAGGTAAATACCTATAACAGAAAGAAATACTCCAACTGCTGCAATCAACATTGGTGCAAATACACCTTTAAGTTGTGCTTCCGGAGAGAAAGCAAATGCGGTAGCGCCAAGAGCTGCGGTTGCAAGTACGCTTCCGCAATAGGACTCATAAAGGTCTGCTCCCATTCCTGCAACATCACCAACGTTATCACCAACATTATCTGCAATTGTTGCTGGATTTCTAGGATCATCCTCAGGTACGCCGGCCTCAACTTTCCCAACAAGGTCTGCGCCAACGTCTGCAGCCTTTGTGTAGATACCTCCTCCAACTCTGGCAAACAGAGCCTGGGTAGAAGCACCCATTCCAAATGTTAGCATTGTTGTTGTAATAACCACCAAGTCATTAGGATACACTGCGTGCAATATTAAGAACCACAGGGAAATATCAAGCAGTCCAAGTCCAACAACAGTAAGACCCATAACGGCACCGCTGCGGAATGCAACTTTAAGTCCGGAGTTCAAAGATTTCATTGCAGCATTTGCAGTTCTTGCGGATGCATAAGTTGCAGTTTTCATTCCAATGAAACCAGCAAGTCCGCTGAAAAATCCGCCGGTAAGAAAAGCAAACGGCACCCAAGGGTTTTGAATATTAAATCCATATGCCAATACAGCAAAAAACGCAGAAAGAATCACAAATACAATTGCGACAACTTTATACTGCTGTTTAAGGTAAGCCATTGCGCCTTGTCTTACATACAGCGCAATTTCTTTCATCCTAGGAGTTCCCTCGTCTTGTTTAAGCATCTGCCTGTAAAATAGATACGCAAATCCAAGCGCAACCAGAGATGCCAGGGGGACAAGATAGAAAAGTACGTTAGTTAAATTCATAAATGGTTATTTGATTGTTATTAGTTTAGATTGTAAATATATAAATAAAAGTAACATCACCGTTACTTTTATCATTCATTTAGATATTTATATGTTTAAAAATTGCGTTTTGAAAGGCAAGTGCGTTTTGCTCTGTAATCTCTCCCGCCGCTAATTCTTCATCCACTATTTTTAGTGCCATGTCCTTCAAAATTTCTATGTTTGAGCCAGTTGTAGATATGGTGTTTGTCTCTTCATCACTGTCGCGACGGTAACTCTTTTTATTTTTGTTGGATTGTCTCTCTTTATCTAGAAGAATTTTGGTCTGTTTTGCTACGGCAGGCGCGGGATTTATTACTTTGATTTTATTATCAGATACCTTGTTGATGGCGTTGATTAGGAATGGGTAGTGCGTGCAGCCAAGCACAACATAGTCCGCACCGGCGGCAATCATCGGGTCCAGATATTTCTTTACAAGTGCCTCTGCTTCTGGTGTTTCTGTCTTTCCTTGCTCTACCAGTTCTACTAGTCCCTCCCCAACTCTTTCTACAATTTTTATATCCTTTTTTCTTGCAAATTTTTCAGAAGTATGTATGTACAGTCGCCCGTTAAAAGTGCCTTGAGTTGCAAGAACTCCAATGACTCCGGTTTGCGTTTCAATAGCTGCCGGTTTAACTGCCGGTTCCATTCCAACAAACGGAATATCAAATTGTTGCCTAAGCTCAGTTATTGCTCCGGCGGTTGCCGTGTTGCATGCAACAACAATAACTTCCGCACCGCTTTCAATTAAGAAGCGGGATATCGCCGTTGTTCTTTTAACTATCAAATCTTTACTTTTTGGCCCGTATGGACAGTATGCCGAGTCGGATATATAGAAGTAATTCTCTGATGGCAAAAGCTTTATAAGTTCCTTCCAAACTGAAAGTCCACCAGCTCCAGAATCAAAAATTCCAATCATTTTTTAACCTCTTGCGAGTATTTTTAGAAAAATCAGTTACAAATATAACAAAAATGTTGCGTTTGGCTGATGAAATGCATCTATATAAGACGGCAGGAATAGAAAAATTTTGTCAAATGCATAAAAGTAAGTATCTTGCCAAAGAATTTTTGCACCAGAAAAAACTATTACAAAATATTAATTAAAACAACACTACTAAAATTAACTTAAAATTTAACCAATGAAACGAATCACATTTGTTTTAGCGTTGCTATTGCTTTGTGTCCCTCAGTTTATGGGAGCGCAGACAATAAAAGTAACGGGAACCGTAACCAGCGCAACGGAAAAGTATCCGTTGGAAGGTACGGGGGTTATGGTAAAGGGGACAAAGAATGGCGTTGCTACTGATTATAATGGTCAGTATGTGATAAATGTAAGAAAGGATGCTGTTCTTGTTTTCTCTTCAGTTGGCTATAAGACCGTTGAAATTCCGGTTAACGGAAGATCTGTCATCAACGTTGCAATGGAAGAAGATGCAAATCTTCTTGCAGAGACAATCGTTGTAGGATACGGTTCAGCCAAGAAATTAAGCACTGTCGTTGGTGCTGCTACCACGGTAAAGGCCAAGACCCTAAAGGATAAACCTACCATTAATGTAGCGGATGCACTTCAAGGACAAGTTGCAGGTTTACAGATTTATTCATCATCAGGAGACCCGGGTGCAACGGTCAGTATGAGATTGAGAGGAGTTAACTCCATCAACGCATCTAACACTCCGTTGTTCATCTTGGATGGCTCACCTGTTAGTTCAACTGTTTTCCAGACATTGAATCAGAATGATATCTCCAGCATTACCGTTTTGAAGGATGCGTCAGCAACTGCAATTTACGGATCACGTGCTGCCAACGGCGTAGTTTACATCACTACAAAGAAAGGCGGCGGTGAGAGACCGGAGGCTAAGGTTTCATTCCAATACAGTGCATCCAGTCTTGCTTACAAGCCTGAGTCAATGATGAATCCTAAAGAGTGGTTTGCATACAGAGAACTTGTAGATCCTTCTTTGAAGACAAACTCTGATTTTCAAACTCTTAAGACTTTCCGTCTGAACAATAACATTGGCGGCGGCTGGAAGAAGTATTTTATGAATCAGACGGCTCCTACTTACAAGGCAGACGTCTCTTTTGCAGGAAGAACCAATAAGACGGATTTTTATATTTCTGCAAATGCGGTTAGGCAGAGTGCAATTTTCAGAAACAATAACGTAACAAGATATGGTGTCAGAAGCAACATCAACTCAGAGATTACAAACTGGTTGAAGGTTGGTCTTAACCTTGACTTGAGCTACAGAATCAGAAAGGTTGCTCTTTGGTCAGATGGTACTAGAAACACTTCAAACGGTGTTATCTGGGGGTCTTTCTTTGGCCTGCCTTACAAAACACCTTATGAAATTAAGACAGATGCTAGCGGAAACTTCTTGGGATACGGTGGTTATCAGGATCGTATATCTGATAATAACTGGTGGGGCTGGAGATATCTTAACGGAATTCAGCCAAGAGAGACTAACTATGTTTCTCTTAACGGCAATATGTATGAGGAGATTACACCAATCAAGAACTTGACTTTCAGATTTGGACAGGCATTGGAGGGTACTGATACTCGTTTCTGGGTACAGTGGTTGCCAGATGTTAATGATGTATTTGGGTCAGATACAGGTGCTTCTGAGTCTTTCAGCAGATTCTACAGGATGACATCTACTAACACTGCAGAGTATAAATTTGCACTTGGGGAGAATCATAACTTTGACGCCCTTGTAGGACAAGAGGCAATCGTCACAAATTCAAGAGGTTTTGGTGCCAGTTCAAAAACAACAACAGATGCCAGAATGACAACAGTTGCAACGGGTGTTACTTACAATAAGCCGACTTTCAGTTATTCTCAATATAAGATGAACTCTTTATTCAGCAGATTGGATTACAACTATGCTGAGAAATATTTCTTAAATGGTTCATTCAGACGCGATGGTTCATCTCTGTTTGGAAGTGCAAACAGATATGCAAACTTCTGGTCTGTAGGTGCTATGTGGGACATGAAGAAAGAGGGATTTCTTAAGAATGTTAAATGGCTTGATGACTTAAAAATCAAGGCTTCTTACGGAACTACCGGTAACTCAGGAATTGATAACTACTTATCATTGGGTCTTGTTTCTACTGGATCTTCTTACAATGGAACAGGTTCTTGGAGTATTGCAAATGCTTCTAACAGCAAACTAACCTGGGAAACCGTAGAGAATATGACTTTGGGCCTTGAGTTTAGGCTATTTAATTTTGTAACAGCACAAATCGATGCTTACAGAAAGACTACTAAGGATATGTTGATTTCTATTCCTTACTCATATTCAACAGGTTTCTCTTCCGGTTGGGGCAATGTTGCCAACATGAGAAATACAGGTATAGAGGCTACTTTGACATTTAATATTATTCAGACAAGAAATACAATGTTCAATGTAACCGCTAACGTCAGCTACAATAAGAACAAGATTACTAAGCTGTTTGGCGGACGTGACGAGTTTGTACTTTCCGGTACAGGCCTTAAACTTCAGACCGGACACCCTTATGGAGAGTTCTTTGAGGTTAAGTATGCCGGCGTTGACCCTGCAAACGGCAAACAACTTTGGTATGATAAGGACGGAAAAGTCACTTCTGTGTACAGCAGCAGCAACGCGGTTTTCACAGGGCATAATGAGTATGCTCCTTGGGCAGGCGGCGTTCAGTTAGATTTTATGTGGAAGAACTTTGGAATACAGGCCAACTTTATTGGAATGTTTGACAAGTGGATTTTTGATAATGATTTGTATTTCATTGAAAATGCAAGAATGTCAGGTACTACAAACCAGGCCAAAAAGATGTTGACAGAAACTTGGCAGTATCCAGGACAAAGAACAACATACCCTAACGTATCAGAGACTCCGCAATTGGATTCCAGATATGAGGAGAATGCCTCTTTTGTCAGACTTAAGAATCTACAACTCTCTTATACATTTGGGCAAGACGCTGTTGCACCACTTAGAATTGTCAAGAGCATAAGAGTTTATTTGGTAGGAAGAAACCTTTTGACATTTACAAAGTTCAAAGGATTTGATCCTGAGATTGACAGCAACGTAGCCTCAGCAAACTACCCTAACACAAAGGAGTATTCTGTAGGTGTTGAATTCACATTCTAATTTGAGAAGATTATGAAAAAGTATATATTTTTATTCTTAGCGCTTTTTGTTATGGCGTCATGCAGTTTGAATGAGCAGCCAAAGGATGCGATTGATGTAAATGGCGCTGTTAACAGTGTTGCCTCCGCCGGGTATATGACTAACAACTTGTATTTAAAGATTGAAGGTTTGACTTCCGGTTCTGCTATTTATGAGTCAGAACTTATGGCGGACAGCTTTAATGCAACTGTAGATTTTGGAAACAGAGGTCTTACATACTATAGCTGGTTGTGGACATCTGACGACAGTTTCATGGAGAGTTATTGGGGCGCGTGCTATACTGCAACGCAGCAGGCTAATTTGATTCTTGCGGGCATTGCAGGCCTGGACACTAAAAATTTGACCGAGGCAAATCTTGCTGAGTTAAAAAATGACCAGGGCGTTTGTTACTTCACTAAGGCATACGCAGCCTATTTGTTGGCTCTTAAGTATTGCAAGGTTTATAGCTCAACAGCCTCTTCAGACATGGGCGTTATGCTAGTAGATAATTATAATTTGTCACCTTCTGATTGGTCAACCTATCCTGGAAGGTCTACTCTACAGGAGACTTATGATTATATCACATCTAACCTTTCTAAGGCTGCAACTTGCCTTGCTAGTGTTAAAGGCGCCGTTGCATCAACGGTTCTTACAAAAGATTGTATAACTGCAATGCAGGCTAGAGTTGCTTTGTCTATGGGTAATTATACCGAGGCTGCAACAAAGGCGGGTTCTTTGTGCGATTCCGGAACTTATCCGTTAGTTGCAAAAGATTCAAATTACACGCTTTATGGCAATACTGTAAGGATGTGGAAAAATGATTCTGGAACTGAGTGCATTATGCAGATGTATGCAGATTACTCTGCAAAATCTCTTCCTTCTTCCAATGACCCGGGTTACCTTGGAGATAACTTAGTTTCTGGAGCTCTACAATATTCACCTGACTATTTCCCTTCTAGGTATGCTATATCTCAGATGGTAGCAGCTGGTGATGATTACAGAGGGGCTGCATGGTTCAATAACTTTAAGACTTACAATGTACTTTTTACAACAACCAGCGGTCCAATGTATTTGTTTAATAAGTTTGCCGGCAACCCTGATCTTCAAGCTGCTGCTACAAAACTTGTTGCATCAGACCATATTAACAAGGTTAAGTTATTTAGAATTGCTGAGCAGTATCTGATTGCGGCTGAGGCTAATCTTTTAAGCGGTGCTACCGGAAGCACAGCTAAGGCTCAGAATTATCTTAACACTCTTTTAGCTACAAGATATGTTGGATATACAAATTTGACATCAACAGGCTCTGCTCTTTTGTCTAGAATCAGACTTGAGAGATACAAGGAGTTGATGGGAGAAGGATTCCGCTTTGATGATCTTAAGAGATTCGGGGCTGGTATGACAAGATATGCTTGCTATAGCTTTGCAAAGAATATGGTTTATCTTCCTGGGGATACGGGCACTGATGTAATGGTTCAGAGTGCTGATAATTTCAGATGGTTGTGGCCAATTCCAAAAGCTGAGATTGATGCCAATCCTCAGATTAGCAAACAACAAAATCCTGGTTATTAATAGATTGAGTTATGTTTAATAACAATAAAGTATTAAAAGATATGAAATCATTTAAGAAATACATAACTAACGGCGCTACAGTTATTGCTGCTGTTTGCGGCCTGCTTGTCTCTTCTTGTTCTACAAAAGAGGCAATTTATACTCCAACTAGCACTGACGTCTCTTTTCCTGATGCCACTGAGAGTTATACTCTAGATCCAAAAGCTACCACTCTTACAGTTTATTTGAACAGAGGTGTTGCTGACAAGGCATTGCAAGTACCTATTACAATGGTAGATAAGAATAATGTGTTTACACTTTCTACTAGCTCTGTTTCATTTGAGGCAGGTGAGTATCAGAAGACTATTACTGTAACATATGATTACAAAAACTTTAATCCGGGTACTAAATATGTCTTTAGTCTTTCATTTAATACCAGCGTAGCCGGGCCTGGAAGTTATTCTACGGTTACTTGTTCTGCTCAGCTTCCGCTTGAATATGAAAGTTATATGGTTACCGAATTCATTGAGTCTGACCGTTATGTTAAAGGGACTGGTTGGGTACCTGCAGATACATGCCCATTCTATGCAGAACTTGGTGTCAATGGTACTTTGATGAAGGCAAAATATACCGATGAGTATTATAAACTTATAAATTGGGGTAACATTTCTGTTGAGTTTACATACACGGATGCTGCCGGAATGACTATATTCAAAGATACAGACTACAATTCCGCTCTAGTAGTTGATGGAGATTATATGGACATGAAGACAACTTATAATGGCAATACATATTTGTTCCAGTTCGGTCCTAATCCTGCTGACCAATGGTATGTTATGCACACAAGGAGCTATACTACAGCACATCCGGGGTTGGGTGACTATATTGAGTTTGAATATTGGACTGCCAAGAATGGTTCATGGGCTAATGCCGGTTATCCAGTTGATGAGTTTATTTTGATACTAAAGAATCACTAGTAAATTCTAGATAACTTAATATTTAAAAAGCCGCGGATTTTTCCGCGGCTTTTTTATTTGTACTTATTAAGCTAAGCTTTTAATGTCATTTTAATTTATTCTTCACTATTCAATGCGTTATCCAGGAATTTGTCAATCTCATCCTCTTCTGCTCTCCTAAGGACTATTTTTCCGGTGCTGTCTACAAAGATATTTTGCGGGATAGATTTTACAAGATACATTGTTGAGACCGCATTGTTCCAACCTTGTAAATCAGATACTTGCATCCAAGGAAGTCTGTCCTTTCCAATTGCTTCTATCCATGCGTCATGGTCTTGGTCCAGGGAAACTCCTATGATGCCGAAGCCTTTGTTTTTATACTTGTAGTAGATTCTTCTTAGGATAGGGTTGAATTGTCTGCAAGGACTGCACCATGATGCCCAAAAATCTATCATTGTAATTTTATTTTGCTTATAAATATCAGAAAATTTTACGGGATTTCCGCTTGCATCATTTTGTGAAAAGTCTGGAGCCTGTTTTCCAATTGAGAATCTGCTTTGAGTTTCTACGCTGCTTTTTATTATTTTAAAATACTTATTCTCAGCATATTCCGGAATTGCGGCAAATTGCTTCATAATTTTTTCCGCAGAATCAGCCGGTGTAAATTCAATTTGAATTGCCTGCTGGAACAGGGCAAACATAGAAGTGGGATGTTTTGAAATATATCCTGTAAAAACGTTGTTAATTTCTGTATAAACTTTTTCACGCATAATGAGGATGGAATCTTTCATTCTATCGTCTGCCGTTGCAAATACATTTTGCAGAGAATCCAGATGTGATTTCTTGATAATATTTTTTGCCACGGTGTTTAATGAATCAACAACATGCTGGGTTTTTCCTCCCGTTATAATAACCTCTTCCTGAGGGTCTTTTGGAACCGTTATAGTATATGTATCATTCTCTAGGAAGAAAGAGCAGATGCTTCTTTCACTTCCGGTCTTAGGGTCCACTCCCAAAAATTTTATGTAAACAATATCCGGAGATTTAACGCTTCCGGCAAACATTGCTTGTCCGTTTACAACCGCTGCCGTATCACTGATGGCATATTCTGTTGTGTCTCCGTTTGTCATAATAATCCTTGCATCTGTCTTAAGTTCAGGAGCTTCCCCTTCAAATTTGACAGTGACTTTATAACCCGATTCCTCCTTTTTCCCGCATGATGCAATTGCAATTGCAGCGGAAAAAATTAAAAGAACTTTTTTAAAAGTATTCATGTGTCTTATGTTAAATAATTTGATTTAAAAATCGCAATATTTTTGTTGTTGTATAATTACCTGAAGACTAGTGGTATATATACAATAATCCCGACAGATAATTTTTACATTAAACTGTCGGGATTAAAAATATCAATTACTGATTGTCTCTGTTTTCTTCTGCTCCCTCTGCGTTTGCTTTCATCTGAGACTCAACAGAATTTGCGGGTCCGTTCTCTTGAGTTGCTTGCATCATCTTGCGATACTCATCTGCAGAAGTGACAACTATCTTCTCATAATCTCTAAGTCCCGTACCTGCAGGTATTGGATGTCCGCAGATAACGTTCTCTTTCAATCCCTCCAAATAGTCTGTCTTTCCGTAGATTGCAGCCTCGCTCAAAACCTTTGTTGTTTCCTGGAATGATGCGGCGCTCATAAAGCTGCTTGTCTTTAATGCCGCTCTTGTAATTCCCTGAAGTATCTGGTTTGCTGTTGCAGCAACTGCGTCTCTTGCCTCTACAACCTTGAGAGCCTGACGTTTAAGCATTGAGTTTTCATCTCTCAATTTTCTTACGGTAACAATCTGGCCTGCCTTAAGATTCTTGGAATCTCCGGCATCAAGAACAACCTTCTTGTCCCATAGCTCATCATTGCTCTTCATAAATTCTTGTCTGTCAACAAGCTGTTCTGGCAAGAAACGAGTGTCGCCCGGATCAACAACTTCAACTTTGCGCATCATCTGTCTTACAATGACCTCAAAATGTTTATCGTTAATCTTAACGCCCTGCATTCTATAAACGGCCTGAACCTCATTGACAATGTACTCTTGAACCTTTGTAGGTCCCAGAATAGCAAGGATATCTGAGGGTGCAATTGCTCCGTCTGACAGCGGATCTCCCGCTCTTACGTAATCGTTTTCCTGAACAAGAATCTGTTTTGTCAATGGAACCAGATAATGCTTCTCCTCTCCGCTCTTTGCTTTGATGATAATCTCTCTGTTTCCTCTCTTGATTTTGCCCATTGTAACGTCTCCGTTAATCTCTGCAACTATCGCAGGATTAGATGGATTACGTGCCTCAAACAATTCAGTTACTCTAGGAAGACCTCCCGTAATATCTCCCGCTTTTGAACCGGCGGTTCTTGGGATCTTTACAAGAATATCTCCTGCTTTAACTTTTTGTTTGTTGTTCACCATAATGTGGGCGTTTACAGGCAAGTTGTAGCTCTTAAGCTCATTGCCGGCTGCGTCAACAATTCTGATGGCTGGGTTCTTATTCTTATCCTTAGATTCAATGACAACCTTTTCTGCGTGACCGGAGAATTCATCGGCAGCCTCAGACTTAAATGTCTCATTTTCAATCAATGAGTCATACATTGCAGTACCTTCAACATCTGCAAGCGTAAGCGCATTATATGCATCCCACTCACAAATCTTGTCGCCTTTCTTAACGGTATCACCCTCTTTAAAGTAAAGAGTAGAACCGTAAGGAACACGGTACTCGGACATTGTGATTTCTGTATTTGCATCCACAATTCTTACCTCCGTTGCACGGCCGGTAACGATTGTCTGCTTAACACCGTTGTCACCCTTCTTGTCCAAAGTCCTAAGCTCTTCAAATTCCAGCTTACCGTCATATTTGGAAATAATCTCACTCTCAACAACAGCATTGGAAGCAGTACCTCCAACGTGGAATGTTCTAAGTGTCAGCTGTGTACCCGGCTCTCCAATTGACTGAGCCGCAATAACTCCAACAACTTCTCCCTTCTCTACCATTCTGCTTCTTGCAAGGTTACGTCCGTAGCACTTAGCACATACGCCCTTCTTGCTTTCACAGGTAAGCACTGACCTAATCTCGACAGCTTCTATAGGAAGAGACTGAATTGTTGAGGCAATTTCCTCTGTGATTTCTTCACCGGCTCCAATAATCTTCTCTCCGTTAAGAGGGTTGTAAATATCATGAACAGTGGTTCTTCCAAGGATTCTGTCATAAAGAGTCTCAACAACTTCATCCTTGTTTTTAATCTCTGTTGCTACAAGTCCTCTAAGAGTTCCGCAATCCTCTTCTGTAATAATCACATCATGAGACACATCTACAAGACGTCTTGTTAGATATCCTGCATCTGCGGTCTTTAACGCGGTATCAGCCAGACCTTTACGAGCACCGTGAGTGGAGATGAAATACTCCAATACAGACAGTCCCTCTTTAAAGTTTGCAAGAATAGGGTTCTCAATAATTTCATTACCTCCTGTTGCTCCGGATTTCTGCGGCTTAGCCATCAAACCTCTCATTCCGCAAAGCTGACGAATCTGTTCTTTAGATCCGCGGGCTCCGGAATCCAACATCATCCATACTGGATTAAATCCCTGGTTATCAGCGGAAATTTCCTTTACAACTATATTAGCCAATTCATTGTTTACATTTGTCCAAATGTCAATGATTTGGTTATAACGCTCATTGTTAGTGATAAGACCGGCATCAAAGTTTGCCTTAACGGCGTCAACTTTCTTATAACCTTCATTAACAAGTTTCTCCTTTTCTACAGGGACAATGACGTTGTTGATGTTGAAGGACAAACCTCCTCTGAATGCCATCATATATCCCATAGCTTTTACATCATCCAAGAATTCAGTAGCTCTCTTTGCTCCGCATACTTTGATGACAACGCCAATTAGGTCTCTTAAAGATTTCTTGTTAATAACCTGATTAATAAATCCAATCTCTTTTGGAACTACTTGATTGAAGACAACTCTTCCGGCGGTAGTCTCTTTGATTTCATAACCTTTTGTCTCATCCATGAAATCTTTTGGAAGTCTTACGTGAATGACAGCATGCATGTCCATGCGCTGTTCATTAAGTGCAATTACAACCTCCTCAGGACCATAGAAATACATCCCTTCTCCCTTGACTCCCTTTCTTGGTTTGGTGATGTAATAAAGACCAAGAACCATGTCCTGTGAAGGAACAGTGATAGGGGCTCCGTTTGCAGGGTTTAGAATGTTATGAGTACAAAGCATAAGCAACTGAGCCTCAAGAACTGCAGCATTTCCTAACGGCAGATGGACAGCCATCTGGTCACCGTCAAAGTCGGCGTTGAAAGGAGTACATGCAAGAGGGTGCAGCTGAATAGCTTTTCCTTCAATCAATTTAGGCTGGAATGCCTGAATACCAAGTCTGTGCAAAGTAGGGGCACGGTTAAGCAAAACAGGATGGCCCTTCATTACGTTCTCCAGAATATCCCATATAACAGGGTCTTTTCTGTCTACCATTTTCTTTGCGCTCTTAACTGTCTTTACAATGCCTCTCTCTAGCAATTTGCGGATAATGAACGGTTTGTAAAGCTCTGCAGCAATGAATTTTGGAAGACCGCATTCATGCATCTTAAGTTCCGGACCAACAACAATAACTGAACGTGCAGAATAGTCAACACGTTTACCAAGCAAATTCTGACGGAATCTTCCCTGCTTTCCTTTTAAGGAATCAGACAAAGATTTAAGCGCTCTATTTGCTTCTGTCTTTACTGAATTGGATTTCTTGGAGTTATCAAACAGAGAATCTACAGCTTCCTGCAACATTCTCTTCTCATTTCTAAGAATAACTTCCGGAGCCTTAATTTCAATAAGTTTCTTAAGTCTGTTATTTCTGATAATGACTCTTCTGTAAAGGTCATTCAAATCAGAAGTAGCAAAACGTCCTCCGTCCAATGGAACAAGAGGTCTCAAATCCGGAGGTATAACGGGGATAACCTTCATAATCATCCATTCCGGCTTATTGATATCTTTTGAATCTCTGAATGCTTCTATAACGCTTAGTCTCTTAAGAGATTCTGCTTTTCTTTGTTGAGATGTCTCATGCTCAAGACTGCTTCTTAACGTATAAGAAAGCTGGTCAAGGTCCAGTTTTGCAAGCAGTTTATAGATGGCATCTGCGCCCATCTCTGCAATAAACTTGTTGGGATCATCATCTGTTAACTGCTGATTCTCTTTAGGAAGAGTATCAACAAGTGCAAGATATTCATCTTCTGTAAGAAGATCCAACTCCTTTGTTCCTCTCTCCGCTGCAATACCCGGTTGGATAACCACGTATCTCTCATAATAAATTATAGAGTCCAGCTGCTTGCTCTTAATGCCAAGCAAAGCTCCAATCTTGTTAGGATTAGAACGGAAATACCAGATGTGAGCAACAGGAACGGTAAGGGTTATATGGCCCTCTCTCTCCCTGCGGACTTTCTTCTCTGTTACTTCTACACCGCAACGGTCGCAGACAATTCCGCGGTAGCGTATTCTCTTATATTTTCCGCAATAGCACTCGTAATCCTTTGTAGGACCAAAGATTCTCTCGCAGAACAATCCGTCTCTCTCCGGTTTGTATGTACGATAGTTAACAGTTTCCGGTTTCAAAACCTCGCCGTGAGATCTCTCCAGAATTTCCTCCGGAGATGCCAGGCTGATTCTAATCTTGCCGAAATTGGTCTTAACTTTATTATCTTTCTTTAAAGGCATATTTATTAATTTTTTAATCTAAGTGAATGCTTAAGCCTAAGCCTCTAAGTTCATGCAACAATACATTAAGTGACTCTGGGATACCAGGTTGAGGCATCGGTTCACCCTTAACGATTGCTTCATATGCGCGGCTTCTGCCCGTGATATCATCTGACTTGATTGTAAGAATCTCTTGCAAAACATTTGCAGCTCCAAAAGCTTCTAGAGCCCAAACCTCCATCTCTCCAAACCTCTGGCCTCCCAGCTGAGCTTTACCGCCCAGAGGTTGCTGAGTAATAAGAGAATAAGGTCCGGTAGAACGAGCATGCATTTTATCATCTACCATGTGGTCTAGTTTAATCATATAGATAACTCCCACTGTAGCAGGCTGGTCAAACATCTCGCCCGTGCCGCCGTCTCTCAGCCAGGTTGTTCCATATCTTGGAAGCCCTGCCTTGTCTGTGTAATTGCAAATATTCTCCAGAGAAGCGCCATCAAAAATAGGGGTAGCAAACTTAAGTCCAAGTTCGCGTCCGGCCCATCCTAAGACGGTCTCATAAATCTGTCCAAGGTTCATACGAGAAGGCACGCCCAGAGGGTTCAAAACAATATCCATAATTGTTCCATCCTCCATAAACGGCATATCCTCGTCGCTAACTATCTTGGCAACAATACCTTTGTTTCCATGGCGTCCTGCAACTTTATCTCCAACTCTAATCTTTCTCTTCTTTGCCAGGTAAACCTTTGCAAGCTGAGTAATTCCGTTTGGAAGCTCGTCGCCTATGGTGATATCATATTTCTTTCTCTTGTTCTGAGAATCCAAAACTTTGTACTGGATCAAGTAGTTGTTAATCAACGCCTTTATCAAAGTGTTTGTGTGCTTGTCGGAAGTCCACTTGGTAGGATTGATATTCTCATAATCAATCTTATCCAAATCTTCTCTCTTAAATGAATCTCCCTTAGGGATAATAAGAGTTCCGTACATGTCGCTGATACCAAGAGAAGTTTTCTTTGAGGTAAGAGCCATAAGCTTGTCCAAGAATATGCCCCTCAACTCTTTGGCCTTCTTCTCAAATTCTTCATCGGCCTTTGCAACACCATTCTTCTGAGACGCCTTAAGTTTCTTCTTCTCTGCCTCTGAAATTTTTCCGGAGCCAACTTTCTTAAACAATCTCTTTCCAATCACAGTACCTGTAAGTGAAGCAGATGCCTTTAATGAAGCATCCTTAACATCACCGGCCTTGTCTCCAAAGATTGCTCTTAAAAGCTTCTCCTCAGGAGAAGGATCAGTCTCGCCCTTAGGAGTAATTTTTCCAATCAGGATATCTCCCGGCTCAACAGAAGCGCCAACTCTGATAATACCATTCTCATCCAGATTCTTTGTTGCATCCTCGCTGACATTTGGAATATCCTTTGTCAGTTCCTCAGGACCGCGCTTAGTATCACGTACTTCCATGATGTATTCATCTACATGCACAGAGGTGAAGATATCCTCACGGACCATTCTCTCACTCAAAACAACAGCATCCTCATAGTTGTAACCTTTCCACGGCATGAAAGCAACCTTCAAGTTCCTGCCAAGAGCAAGCTCTCCGTTTTGAGAAGCATAACCCTCAGTCATAATATCTCCCTTCTCAACCTTTTGCCCTTTTCTCACGATAGGTTTCAAGCGGATGGAAGTGCTCTGGTTTGTCTTTCTATACATTGGCATCTTGTAAACAGTAACGTCAGATGTAAAGCTTACAAACTTCTCATCTTCTGTTCTGTCATACTTGACGTGGATTTCATTTGCATCTACAAATACAACCTCTCCCTTTCCTTCTGCGGCAATCTGAGTTCTTGAGTCTCTGATGATTGGCTCTTCCAAGCCTGTTCCAACAATTGGAGCCTCCGGGCAGATGATAGGCACTGCCTGACGCATCATGTTAGAACCCATCAACGCACGGTTTGCATCATCGTGCTCCAAGAATGGAATAATGGAAGCAGCAAGAGAAGCAATCTGGTTAGGTGCAACGTCAATCAAGTGAACGTCTTCCTTTCCTACAACTGGATAATCTGCCTGCCATCTGCACTTGATTCTGTCATCCAGAATTTTTCCGCTATCGTCAAGATTTACATTGGCCTGTGCAACCATCTGATTCTCTTCCTCTTCTGCACTCATGTATACAACACCGGCAGGTGCAAGGTCAACAACTCCGTCCTCAACTTTTCTGTACGGAGTCTCAATAAATCCTAAATCATTTATTCTTGCATAAACGCAAAGAGAAGAGATCAATCCAATGTTAGGACCTTCTGGTGTCTCAATAGGACAAAGCCTTCCGTAGTGAGTATAGTGAACGTCACGTACCTCAAATCCTGCTCTGTCTCTGCTAAGTCCGCCGGGGCCTAAGGCTGACAGCCTTCTCTTGTGAGTCATCTCCGCAATAGGGTTGGTCTGGTCCATAAACTGGGACAACTGGCTAGTGCCAAAGAATGAGTTGATTACAGAGGATAGAGTTTTTGAATTGATAAGCTCGATAGGGGTAAATACCTCATTATCTCTCACATTCATTCTCTCCCTTATAGTTCTTGCCATTCTTGCAAGTCCAACGCTGAACTGATTAGCAAGCTGCTCTCCAACTGTACGGATTCTTCTGTTGCTCAAGTGGTCAATGTCATCAACACTTGCCTTTGAGTTAATCAGCTGAATCAAATAGCGGATGATCTCTATAATATCCTGTTTTGTCAACACCCTCACATCAGGAGATGTTGTCAAATTCAATTTCTTATTAAGTCTGTATCTCCCGACAGTTCCCAAATCATATCTCTTGTCTGAGAAGAACAGTTTTTCAATAACATCCTTTGCAGTAGCCTCATCTGGCGGTTCTGAATTACGCAACTGTCTGTATGTATAGAAGATTGCGTCTTTCTGAGTGTTGCAGACATCCTTCTGCAGGGTGTTGTAAATTATTGCATATTCCGCAGCGCTTGCATCCTCATTGTGAATCAGGATGTAAGAAACGCCGGAATCTATAATCTTATCAATTAAATCTTCCGTTAGAACGGTCTCTCTCTCAACAACAATCTCGGTCCTCTCAATGTACATAACTTCACCGGTATCCTCATCGGCAAAGTCCTCGTTCCACGTTTTTAATACTCTGGCAGCTAGGGTTTTGCCAACACATTTTGCCAGTTCGGACTTAGTGGCCTTAACTTCCTGTGCAAGTCCAAAAATATTTAATATGTCTTTATCGCTCTCAAAGCCAATTGCTCTAAGCAGCGTGGTGACCGGCAACTTCTTTTTGCGGTCAATATATGCGTACATGACATTGTTGATGTCTGTCGTGAACTCAATCCAAGAACCCTTGAAAGGGATAATTCTTGCTGAGTAAAGTTTAGTTCCGTTTGTATGCATGCTCTGGCCAAAGAATACTCCGGGAGAACGATGCAACTGAGAAACTACGATTCTCTCAGATCCGTTGATGATGAATGTGCCCTGCGGGGTCATGTAAGGAATGGTTCCCAGATAGACGTCTTGGATAACCTGTTCAAAATCTTCATGTTCCGGATCAGTACAAGACAATTTCAGTTTTGCTTTAAGAGCAACACTGTATGTCAGTCCTCTGTCCAGGCACTCCTCCATGGAGTAGCGGGGCGGATCAATGAAGTAGTCAATAAACTCTAGAACAAAGTTATTGCGCGTATCTCTAATTCCTTTAGGATCTGAATTCTGTGAGAAAACCTCTTGGAAAACCTTATACAATCCCTCGTTCTTCCTGTTTTCTGCTGTTGTATCCAGCTGGAAGAAATCTTTGAAGGATTTTAACTGCACCTCAAGAAAGTCCGGGTAGTCAAGAAGGGTTTTAGAGGTTGCGAATGAAATTCGCTTATTATTAGTGTTTTGCAACATTGTGTTAAGGTTAGTTGATAATAAACTTAAAAAACGACAAAAAGGTTTAGGGCAAAATGCCCTAAACCTGACTACGTCCTGTTAGGCAGGGAGGGATGAAATAATAAACTTGTTCAAATTAATACTTCAAGTTATTTAATCTCAACCTCTGCACCAGCCTCTTCCAGTTTTGCCTTCAACGCTTCAGCGTCTGCCTTGGAGATTTTCTCCTTAACAGCCTTAGGCGCGCCGTCAACTAGATCCTTAGCTTCTTTTAGTCCAAGACCTGAAAGCTCCTTGACAGCCTTAACAACCTGTAATTTAGCTTGTCCAGCTGACTTAAGGATAACGTCAAATTCAGTCTTTTCTGCAGCAGCAGGTGCTCCTGCAGCAGCAGGACCGGCAACAGCAACAGCAGCGGCAGCAGGCTCAATGCCATACTCCTCTTTAAGAACTTTAGCTAACTCTTGTACGTCTTTAACTGAAAGATTAACTAAGTCTTCTGCAAATTTTTTAATATCTGCCATGATTTTTAATTTTTTATGTGTTAATAATTATTTCTTCTCTTCTAGCGTTTTTACAATGCCTGCAATCTTGCCGCCGCCCTGTGACTGAAGGGCAGAAATGACATTCTTAACAGGAGACTGCAACAACGAAATGATGTCTCCAATAAGTTCATTCTTGGACTTAATGTTGTAAAGTGCATCAAGATTCTCAGCGCCAACGTATGCACAATCCTGAACAAGAGCTCCTTTAAGAGCAGGCTTGCCTTTTCCGTCTGCAGCGCTGAAAGATTTGATAACCTTAGCGGGTGCGTTTGGAACCGTTGTGAACATAATTGCTGATGAACCTGTCATCAAAGGCTCAAATTGTTTAGGATTCTCTATTCCACTCTTTTCCAAAGCTTTAGAGAATAGGGTGTTCTTAACTACAAGCAACTTGATTTCCTGCTTAAAGCATGCGCGTCTCAACTTTGCAGTCTGAACGGCGTTAAGACCCTCAATATCGGTAATATAGAAATTGGGGTTCTCCTTAATGCGGGCTGTCAAATCCTCAATAATCTGTGATTTTTTCTCTTTCTTCATAATTTTTCTCCTCCAAATTATTCAGATTCAGCTGCTCCGAATGCCTTAGCATCAATTGCAATACCGGGACCCATAGTTGATGAAATGAAAATGCTCTTAATATATGTTCCTTTAAGAGACTGAGGTTTCAATTTAACAACAGTGTTTAAAAATTCTCCGGCATTTTGTGTCAGCTGCTCCGCAGTAAATGAAACTTTTCCTATGCTTGTGCATATAATGCCCTGTTTGTCAACCTTGAAGTCAATCTTACCAGCCTTAATATCCTTAACTGCAGCTGCCAAATCCATGGTTACAGTACCGGTTTTAGGGTTAGGCATTAAACCTCTTGGTCCTAGGACTCTTCCAAGGGCGCCAACTTTAGCCATAACAGTAGGGGTGCAGACAATGACGTCAACGTCAGTCCAGCCTCCCTTTATTTTTTCTACATAATCGTCCAAGCCTACATAATCAGCTCCGGCTTCTTTAGCCTCGGCCTCTTTGTCCGGCGTGCACAATACAAGTACTCTTACTTTTTTGCCTGTTCCGTTAGGAAGGGTAACCACGCCTCTGACCATTTGATTGGCCTTGCGCGGATCTACTCCAAGACGTACAGCAACATCTACCGAAGCATCAAATTTAGTAGAGGTAGTGTCCTTTACTAAACTGCAAGCCTCAGCCAACTTGTACTGTTTTCCCGGCTCAACTTTAGCCCTGGATACTTTTTGATTTTTAGTTAGCTTACTCATTGCGTTTGATTTTATTTAACATCGGCAGGGAATGTTCCCTCTACAGTAATACCCATGCTTCTTGCAGTACCAGCAACCATCTTCATGGCTGACTTAAGGGTAAAGCAGTTAAGATCGGGCATTTTGTCCTCTGCAATTTTTTTAACCTGATCCCAAGTTAATTTGGCAACCTTTTTTCTGTTAGGTTCAGCAGAACCTGACTGAATTTTAGCAACCTCTTTAATCATCACGGCTACAGGAGGTTCCTTTACTACAAAGGTAAAGGACTTATCTGTAAATACAGTGATAATGACGGGAAGCGTCTTGCCGGCTTTCTTTTGGGTAAGCGCGTTAAATTGTTTGCAGAAATCCATAATATTAACTCCCTTAGAACCTAGTGCCGGTCCTACTGGAGGTGAGGGATTTGCTGCACCGCCTTTAATTTGTAATTTAATTAATGCGGCAACTTCTTTAGCCATAATAAATTTGTTTATTCTTTAACTACTTGAACAAAGTTAAGCTCCAGAATAGTCTTTCTTCCAAAAATCTTAACCATAACTTTCAACTTCTTCTTGTCTTCCAAGATATCGTCAATTGTTCCGTCAAAACCATTGAAAGGACCATCGATAACTTTTACAGGTTCGCCTTTAACAAATGGCGCTGCATTCTCCTCCTCTTTTTCAGCCATCTCATCTACTTTTCCAAGCAGCTGATAGACCTCGGAGTCACGCAAAGGAACAGGTTCTTTCTCCTTGCTACCCTTCTTGATAATCTCTGTCAGGAAACCCGACACAAAAGGAATATCACGGATAATATGTTGAATTTCACCCGTTAGGCAGGACTCAATAAAAATATATCCCGGAAAACAAATTTTGTTGGTGATATATTTCTTCTCGTTCTTTACTTTGTAGACTTTCTCGGTTGGAACAAGGACTTGAGTTACATAATCTTCTTTGTTGAGTCTTTTAATCTCATTGATTATGTACTCCTGCGCCTTCTTCTCTTTTCCGCCCTGCGCTCTTACAACGTACCATTTTTTTGCCAGCTCACTCATTACACAACTGTTATTAATCTGTTACGCAAATTAGTAAAGCATATTATAAATGGCTGTCATTATGTTCTTGAACGCAAGATCCATTAAGAATATCAGCACTGCAAATATTAGTGTTGTCACCATTACCACAATAGCTGAATTTTGCAACTGCGCCCAAGTAGGCCAGGTGACCTTCTTGGTCAACTCTGTATAAGCCTCTTTAAGATTATAACTTACTTTGTTCATTTAAATTTTAATTATGGACTCGGCAATTGGAAGCTTTGCATTGTCCTATTAAAACGTGAATCAAATCGTAACATCTGATTCAGTGCAGGGACAGAGCGATTCGAACGCCCATCAGCGGTTTTGGAGACCGCGATTCTACCCTTGAACTATGTCCCTAAATTAACCCCTGCGCCTCAACCTTTTGTACTTTGCAAAAGTCTAAGACTCAGGGATTTATAGATGTTAAACTATCGCGAGCCAAATAATGCTCCCGACAGATTATTCTAGTATCTTGGTTACCTGTCCTGCACCTACAGTTCTGCCGCCCTCACGGATAGCGAACTTAAGTCCTTCTGACAATGCAACTGGGTAGATTAATTCTACTTGGATAGTTACGTTATCACCAGGCATTACCATCTCAACTCCCTGAGGAAGATCAATCTCTCCGGTTACATCCATTGTACGGATGAAGAACTGAGGACGATATTTATTCTTAAATGGAGTGTGACGGCCGCCTTCCTCTTTCTTCAAGACATAAATCTGAGCCTCGAATTTCTTATGAGGAGTTACGGAACCAGGTTTTGCAACAACCATTCCTCTCTTAAGGTCTTTCTTGTCAATACCTCTTAGAAGCAAACCAACGTTATCGCCAGCTTCACCTTCATCAAGAATCTTGCGGAACATCTCAACACCTGTTACAACGGTCTTTTTAGGCTCGTCGCCAAGTCCGATAAGTTCAACCTCATCACCAACCTTAACGATACCGGTCTCAATTCTACCAGTAGCAACTGTGCCACGGCCTGTGATTGAGAAGATATCCTCTATAGGCATCAAGAATGGTTTCTGGTTATCACGGATTGGAAGCGGAATATACTCATCTACTGCAGCCATAAGCTCCATGACTTTCTCTTCCCATTTCTTGTCTCCGTTAAGAGCTCCAAGAGCTGAACCTCTAATTACAGGAGCGTTGTCTCCGTCATACTGATAGAAAGAAAGAAGCTCTCTAACTTCCATCTCTACTAGATCTAGCATTTCTGGGTCATCAACCAAGTCAACTTTGTTAAGGAATACGACAATCTTTGGAACGTTTACCTGACGAGCCAAAAGAATGTGCTCTCTTGTTTGAGGCATAGGACCGTCGGTAGCAGCTACAACTAGGATTGCGCCATCCATCTGTGCAGCACCTGTAACCATGTTCTTTACATAGTCAGCATGCCCCGGGCAGTCAACGTGAGCGTAGTGACGGTTAGCCGTCTGATACTCAACGTGTGCGGTGTTAATGGTAATACCGCGCTCCTTCTCCTCAGGAGCATTATCAATCTGATCAAAAGTCTTGATCTCATCGTCTCTGGAGAAACCTCTCTCTGCAAGTACCTTGGTGATAGCTGCAGTTAAAGTGGTTTTGCCGTGGTCAACATGGCCAATTGTACCAATGTTAACATGGGGTTTATCCCTCTTAAATACTTCTTTTGCCATAATAATATATTATTAATTAATTAATATTGATTCCGAAACAATGCCCTTCTAATCTCCTAATACTCAACGTTAAGTAGAGCCGACATCGGGACTTGGACCCGAGACCTCTTCCTTACCAAGGAAGTGCTCTACCTCTGAGCTACGTCGGCCTTCTTAGAGCGGAAGACGGGGTTCGAACTCGCGACCCTCAGCTTGGAAGGCTGATGCTCTACCAACTGAGCTACTTCCGCGGTAAAAATTTTGTGGAGAGGGAAGGATTCGGACCTCCGAAGGCATAAGCCAGCAGATTTACAGTCTGCCCCAGTTGGCCACTTTGGTACCTCTCCGGTTGCACAAAAAAATAGAGCCGATGGAGGGATTCGAACCCCCGACCAGCTGATTACAAATCAGCTGCTCTGGCCAACTGAGCTACATCGGCATTAAAAAATGCCCTTTTTTAAAGGACTGCAAAGGTAGAATTTTTGAATTAAAACACAAAACTTTTTGAAATATTTTTTGTTTTGACTCAATTTTTTGTTGCTGCCAATATTGATTTGCTTATTGAATCAGCGTCTAGACCGCACTCAATAAGTTGTTCATTCACAGTGGAATGTTCAATAAAATGATCCGGAATTCCAAGACCGGTAATCTTTATATTATCCATTCCTTTTCCGGCAACGTATTCACAAACAGCTCCATACAAGCCTCCAATAACAGTGCCGTCCTCTACAGTAATAATTTTTTTGCAGTTATTCAAAGCATCATCTATTGCAGACTTGTCTAGAGGTTTTAAAAATCTCATGTTGTAGTGTGCGATGCTAATATTCTCTTTTTCAGCAATTTCTATTGCCTTCTCAACATTGTTCCCGATAGTTCCTATTGACAGTACGGCAATGTCTTTTCCCTCTTTTATCTTGACAGCTTTGCCAATTTCAATTTTGTTAAATTCATTTGGAAGTTCCAAACCCTGGCAGCAGCCTCTAGGGTAACGAATAGATATTGGACCTGTGTACTCAGGAAGAGTGGCAGAGTAGAGCATATCTTGCAATTCTATTTCATTGATTGGCGCCATCTCTGTGATATTGGGAACAATACGCAGATATGATAAGTCAAAAGCTCCCTGATGTGTGGCACCATCTTCTCCAACAAGACCTCCTCTGTCTATACAGAAAACAACCTTTAAATTTTGCAGTGCAACATCGTGAATAATCTGATCATAAGCACGTTGCATAAAAGAAGAGTAGATGTTGCAAAACGGCAGCATGCCTCCTGCGGCAAGACCTGCGGAAAAAGTTACAGCGTGTTCTTCTGCAATCCCCACGTCAAATGTTCTCTCCGGGAATACTTTAAGCATATCGCATAACTGACCTCCGCTTAACATTGCGGGAGTAATACCTACAATTTTATCATTATCCTTGGCAAGTCTGACAATTGTTTGGCCAAAAATTTTCTGATATTTAAGAGGTTGTCCGGCCTTTGAGATTCTCTCTCCTGTCTCTACGTCAAACTTGCCCGGTGCATGCCATATGCTCTGAGCTTTCTCTGCGGGCTCATATCCTTTGCCTTTTAATGTTCTGATGTGTAGCAATTTAGGCCCTTTAAGATTTTTTAAGTTTGTTAAAGTTGTAACAAGCTCTCCTATATCATTGCCATCTATCGTACCAAAATATCTAAATCCAAGTCCCTCAAACACAGAGCCGTGCTTAACTACGGCAATCTTTGTGCTCATTGCAAATTTCTGCAATATTGCCCTAAATTTTCCGTTGCCGACTTTGTTCCAGATTTTATTTTTGATTCTGTTATAAGTAGGTGATGTGGTGATTTTTACAAGATAATTGTGCATTGCGCCAACATTCTTATCTATGGCAATTTGATTGTCATTTAGAATTACAAGAATGTCTGTTTTGGAAACGCCGGCGTTGTTTAGTCCCTCAAAAGAAAGACCGCCTGTTGCGGCGCCATCGCCGAGAACAGCCACAATTTTTATCTCTTCACCCTTCAGCCTGGCAGCAGTTGCAAGTCCTAAAGCTGCTGATACGGAGGTTGATGCATGTCCAACTCCAAAAGCATCATACGGACTCTCGCTCATTTTTGGAAATCCGCTTGGACCATTCTTTGTTCTGTTGTTTTTGAATTCTTCTCTCCTGCCTGTCAGAATCTTGTGGGCATAGGCCTGATGTCCTACATCCCAAACAATTTTATCATTTGGAGTATCAAATACATAGTGAAGAGCAACTGCAAGTTCTACCGCCCCAAGAGAGGCTCCCAGATGCCCGGGATTCTTTGCGCAACACTCAGTGATATATTCTCTTAATTCTTTGCACAGTCTAATAAGTTGTCCTGTGCTAAGTCCTTTTAAATCTTTAGGCGAATTTATTTTCTCTAACATGTCCCCTCATTATTACCTAGAGTCCAAAGGTACGATTTTAAAACTATTTTGCCACAAAGTAAAATTAAAGATTTTGCGGTTTGGAATAAAAGCAATAAATTGTCGCGTTTTTTGAAAGCTTAAATATCGATTGGAAACTAATGGAAACTAAATATTAATTAAATACAAATGACAATTTCAGATCAAATACACCAGACAATGCGTGATAAGGCTTCCATGAGATGGACAGCCCTTGTGTTGCTGGCTTCGGCCATGTTTTTTGGCTATATCTTTGTGGATATTCTTTCTCCGCTAAAGGATATTTTACAAACACAGCGCGGATGGGATTCTACAGCTTTTGGGCATTATGCTGGATCAGAACCATTCCTTAATGTGTTTGTTTTCTTCCTGATTTTTGCAGGCATTATCCTGGACAAAATGGGAGTTCGCTTTACCGCGATACTTTCCGGTTCTGTTATGGTGCTTGGCGGCGCCCTTAATTACTATGCTGTAAGTGATGCATTTACAGGAAGTTCTGTAGAAACATTTATGAACGGAATTTTAAATCTTCCTTCATCTTGGTGGAATGTTACCCCTTGGTATGAAGGCATGCCTGCATCCGCAAAGCTTGCGGCAATCGGATTTATGTTCTTTGGATGCGGTACTGAGATGGCCGGTATTACAGTGTCACGTGGTATTGTTAAGTGGTTCAAAGGCAGGGAGATGGCCCTTGCAATGGGAATTGAGATGGCTATTGCGCGTGTTGGCGTAGCAGTAGTTATGGTAGGCGCTCCATTCCTTGCTCATCTTGGCGGACACATCAGTGTTTCACGTCCAGTTGCATTTGCGGTATTGCTTATGCTCATTGGTTTGATGTGCTTTATTGTTTATGCTTTCATGGACAAAAAGCTTGAAGTTCAGATGGGAGAAAATGGAGAGGAGAAGGATGATCCTTTCAAAATCAAGGACTTGAAGTTGATTTTCACTTCCAAAGTTTTCTGGCTTGTAGCCTTGCTTTGCGTGCTATATTATTCTGCAATTTTCCCGTTCCAGAAATATGCGGTAAACATGTTGCAGTGCAACCTTCACTATTCAGCTGAGACTGCGGGTCTTATATTCTCTGTATTTCCTCTTGGAGCTGCAGCTGTAACACCGTTCCTTGGTAATTTCTTGGATAGAAAAGGAAAGGGCGCTTCTATGCTAATGCTTGGAGCTATGTTAATGATTGTATGTCACCTTTCATTTGCATTCCTTGTTCCGGCAACTCAGAGTGTTTTTATTACCTTATTGAGTATCATATTATTAGGAATTTCTTTCTCATTGGTTCCAGCAGCTTTGTGGCCTTCAGTTCCAAAATTGGTAGACAGCCGTTTGCTTGGTTCTGCTTACGCCGTAATATTCTGGATTCAAAATATTGGATTATATGCGTTCCCAATGATTATTGGTTCTGTTCTTACAGCAAGTAATCCTGGTGTTACGGATCCTTTGAAGTTTAACTACACAGTTCCAATGCTTGTCTTTGTTTCACTTGGAGTTATGGCTTTGTTTTTAAGCTTCTGGTTAAAAGCTGAGGATAAGCGCAAAAATTACGGTTTGGAACTTCCTAATATTCAGAAGAAATCTGCTGAGGCCTAATATTTACGCAGAATTTTGCTGACATTAATATCCTAAAAACTTAAATATATAAAATGGAGAAAGCCATTAAATTACTAAGAGATTCAAAAAGCGCTCGCTGGCTGGTACTTGCCTGTCTGGTAGTTCCCATGTTTGCGTCCTACTTCTTTGATGACATGTTCTCTACGGTGTCTCATATTTTCAAGACTCCGGAATTTGTTCAGCTAGCCTGGAATTCACAAGATTACGGCTTTTATGCCGGCGGTTATTCATTCTTGTGCGTATGGGGCGGCTTGATTATTTGCGGAATGCTTCTTGATAAATGGGGCGTTCGTTTTACAGGTTCATTATTTGTTGCCATGATGGTTGGCGGTGCCGGAATTGTTGCTTATGCAATTAGCGGCAGTTTTAACGGCAGCGGACTTCATAACTGGATGGCCGGATTCACTGCAAAACCTTCATTAGTATTGGCTTACATTGGTTGTACATTGTTCGGACTCGGGAGTGAAATTGCCGGAGTTGCGGTGACGCGTTCAATTGCCAAATGGTTCAAGGGAAAAGAAATGGCCTTGGCAATGGGACTTCAGCTTTCAATTGCGCGTCTTGGTACCGCTCTTGCTTTTGTATTTGCTCCAACTTTGGTTGGTCTTACTGATGTTCCCGGCAAGTTTTATTCTTTTGCCGATACAGGAAGGCCGGCACTTGTAGGTCTTGGAATTATGGCAGTTGGAATTGTATTGTGGAGTTTATTTATCACGATGGACTTCCGTCTGGATAAACAGACAGGAGAGACTGATAAAAAAGAGATTAAAGAAGAGGATAAATTTAAGTTTTCCGATATCTTTAAAATCTTGACTAACAAGCATTACATTCTTGTCTCTTTGCTTTGCGTTTTCTTCTATTGCTGTATCATTTCATTCAAAAAATTTGGTACGTCAATTCTTATTCCTCGTTTTGGAATAGATTTGGAAATTGCAAAGTGGATGATTGCAATGATTCCTTTCTTTACTGTGATTTTCACGCCGTTGTTTGGTTCTCTTGTAGATCATAAGGGAAAAGGAACAACATGGATGATACTTGGTTCATGTGTGGTACTTCTAGCACATCTGTTAATATGCTTTGCACCAGGCGGTTCTCATTTCTGCGGTTATGCGGCAATTGCTCTTTTGGGAGTTGGATATTCATTGGTTCCGGCTGCAATGTGGCCGTCCATTCCAAAGATTATTCCGGAGAAAAATCTTGGTTCTGCATACTCTTTGATTTATTGGATTCAGAATATGGGAATGTTATTGGTTCCAATATTTGTAGGCGGTATCTTAAAGAGATATATAATTGATGCAAACAATGTTTCACAGCAAGTAAGCGCTGCTGTTCATGCTGAGTATCTGTTTATAGGTCTTGGCATTGTAGCTGTAACTGTTTCTATTTTGCTTGCAAAATCTTCTAAGCAAAATCCTCAGTTGCACCTTGATGATCCAAACAAAGTTAAGAAGGCAGCATAAAAAAGACCGCTTGTGCGGTTTGATAAAAATAAAAGGCGGTCAAATTTTGACCGCCTTTTTATTTTTAAACTTGTACCCAAGCGGAGCGGCTAAAAGCCGCGGAGCTGAGCCGAAGGCTCATGCTTTTTCTACCGCGGTAGCGGTGTAGACCACAATGCAATGCGCTGCTTTGTAGCGCATTGCTTTAGACAGCACAAAGTGCTGTCTAATTTTTAATATTTGGTTCCTGCAAACCATAATGCTTTCTCTTGTTTAGAGACTTTAAACAGAAAGCCAAAATAATTGCAATTGAACATGTAATTGCAAAGACCAGCATTGGCAGTACGTAATTATATTTTGCGTTCTCCGGATATCTTATAGGCAATGCGGCATTATATGTGGCCAAAATGCAGTATTTGTTTAGTATCCAGCCTATAAGCATGGGAACTCCCCATAGTCCTATATTTTGAATATAGTAGGTTAGCGCCATTGCTGTTCCAAATTGTTTTTCTGGAATAATTTTAGCCAGAGAAGGCCACATGGCGGAAGGAAGCATTGCAAAACCAATTCCCAAAAGAATCATCAAAATGATGGCAATCCAAGGAGCATGAGTAAAAGGAAGAGCAAAGAATAAATGTACGCCAGTTATGAGCACGGCTCCAAAAATCATCAGGTCTGCGCCATGTCCGTATTTGTCATAAATTCTTCCAAATAAAGGAGTTAAGATGATGCATCCAAATGGCAAAATTGCGGGAATTGCACCGGCCCATTTTTCCGCTACACCAAATTTGTTAACCATAAGTGAGGAGGCAAACTGGTAAAAAGGAGAAACTGCTGCGTAAAAAATCAGGCACAAAAATGCAATCAGCCAAAATCCGGGATTAGTAACAATAGCTTTAACATCTTTAAGAGAGAAGGCATCATCTTCTGTATCTCCTGCTGCTAATTTATTAGCTGCCAGTTGCTTATCCAAGCGCTTGTCTTGGATGCAATAGAAGAAGAAACAAACCAGCGCTATGCCCAGCAAGATTAGAGCAAACATAACAGATGCGCTCACATTGCCATAATGGGCTGCAATCAAAGGAGATACGGTAAGTGCTAAAGCAGAACCAAGTCTTGCAAGCGCAAGCTGAAGTCCCATTGCCATAGCCATCTCTTTACCTTTGAACCACTTGACAATAATTTTGCTTACCGTTATTCCCGCAACCTCAGAACCAACTCCAAAAATTCCAAATCCTATAACAACCCACATTACCTGTTTTTTCATGTGGGCTCCAACAAAGTATCCAAGATTCTGGGCGCCTGTGGCCGGGTCAATTACGGGAATGTAAGTTACTGCATAGTACTTGATTGCAATGCCTATTACCATTAGAATGCATGATAACATTCCGGTAAATCTTACTCCTTTTTTATCTAGAATAAAACCGCCGAATATCAGCATTCCAAGGAATACGTTGAAGATAGAATATGAGCCGGCAAACCAGCCGAATTCAATGCTGTTCCAAAGATTGTTTTCCTCTAGCATTGTTTGCAGAGGAGCAAAGATGTCTGAGGTGACGTATGCTGCAAACATCACCAGCGAGATTATGAGCAAGGCTATCCATCTTGCTGCAGCAGAGTCTCTTAAAGTTTTTTTTATAGTATCCATTATTTGGGCAAGCTCACCCGGGGAAGTTATCTCTTTGCCGCTTTTTGTCTCTTTCTAACAATTGTTTGACTTCTGTCGGGACCTACGGAAATAACACTGATAGGTACTTGCAATTCCTTCTCTATAAAGCTGATATATTGTTTGTATGCGGCAGGGAAGTCGCTGTCTTTTTTACATTTGCTCAAATCTTTTTTCCAGCCTTTGAACTCTTTGTAAACAGGCTCTATTTTAGCGTAGGTGTCATAAGGAACTCTGTCTGTTTTCTGACCATCTACTTTGTATGCAACTGCAACCTTAATCTTGTCAAAAGTGTCCATGACATCTGCCTTCATCATGATAAGATTGGTTACTCCGTTAAGCATGATTGCATATTTAAGTGCCGGAATATCAAGCCATCCGGTCCTTCTTGGACGTCCGGTTGTTGCACCAAATTCACATCCTCTTTGTCTGAGCTCCTCTCCTGTTTTATCAAATAGTTCTGTAGGGAAAGGACCCGCGCCAACTCTTGTGCAGTATGCTTTGAAAATACCGTAAACCTTACCAATTTTAAGGGGAGAAAGACCAAGTCCTGTGCATGCGCCTGCGCAAATAGTTGAGGATGAGGTCACAAAAGGATATGCACCAAAATCTACATCCAGCAAAGTTCCCTGAGCTCCTTCTGCAAGAGCGTTCTTTGTCTTAAGATATTTGTTCAGTTCATACTCACTGTCAACAATCTGAAACTTCTTAAGATAATTGACAGCATCTAGCCACTCTTTCTCATGTTCTTCTGCATTGTACTGGAAATCAAACTGTTTAAGGAATGTCTTATGTTTCTCCTTAAGGGTATTGAACCTGTTCTTGAAATCTTTTGCAAGAATATCTCCAACTCTCAATCCGTTGCGTCCTGTCTTATCCATGTATGTTGGTCCTATTCCTTTTAGGGTGGAACCAATCTTTGTCTTTCCCTTGGAAGCCTCAGATGCAGCGTCAATAATTTTATGCGTAGGGAGAATCAGATGCGCTTTCTTTGAGATTACAACTCTCTTTGTAACAGGTACTCCAAGAGCCTCAATCCCTTTGCATTCCTCTCTGAAAATAATAGGGTCAAGCACTACGCCGTTGCCTACAATGTTGATAGTATTTTTTCTGAAGACGCCGGCAGGAACAGAGTGAAGAACAAATTTCTTTCCTTCAAAATTCAAAGAGTGTCCTGCATTTGGACCTCCTTGAAATCTGCAGATTACCGGATAATTTTTTGCAAGAACGTCAACAATTTTTCCCTTGCCCTCGTCGCCCCACTGTAGTCCTAAAACAACATCAACTTTCATAAGCGCTAAAATATTTAATTGTTAATTTTTAAATTTCAAATTAGAACGGAAGATCATCTGTTGTGTCCTCTTCTCCGGGGAAATCCTGACTTACAGGTGCTTGTGGTTGCTGTGGCTGAGGCGCCGGAGCTGCGTGCTGAGGTACATATCCTCCATTGCTCTGAGGTTGCGCAGGGCGCTGCCAGTTATTTTGCTGAGGCTGTGCGCCGCCCTGGTATCCGCCTTGGGAAGCAGGGTTATCTGATTTTCTTCCAACAAGCTGCAATGTGTCTGCATAAATTTCAGTCACGTATCTTGTCTGATTGTTTTGGTCTGTGTAGCTTCTGCTTCTTATTTTTCCCTCTACGTACACTTGAGTGCCTTTCTTTACATACTTCTCTACGATGTCCGCTAACGCTCTCCAACACACAATGTTATGCCATTCTGTCCTTTCCTGCGCCGCACCGCTTCTGTCCTTAAATCTTTCTGATGTTGCAAGTGTAAAATTTGCAACAGACGCTCCGGCCTCCAGATGTCTAACCTCCGGATCCTTTCCAACATTTCCCAATAAAATTACTTTGTTTACAGACATATTTTTAGATTTTTTTGATTGCGTAAAAGTACTCTTAAATTATCGATTCTGCAAAACTCCTCATTCTCTCGGCATCCGGTTTTTGACCCGTAAAAAGCTCAAATCCCGGGATAGCTTGATTGACCAGCCATTCCAGTCCGCCTACGTAGTTTGGAGCGCCAAGGAATGACGGGTTTTTATAATTTGCCTCAATTAGCAGAGCTCCCGACAGGTCACTCTCTTTTAGTTCTTCTATTTTTAGCGGCAGCGCGTATACCACAACTGCAGCGTTTTTAACAATATCAGCCACATCATTCAGTCCTGCAAATTCAGCTCCAATTTTTGCCGCAAATTCTTTTGCTTTATCAAGGGTCCTGTTTGCTATAATAGTTTTGTAGCCAGCATCAACCAGTGCTAAAGCCGCTGCTTTTCCCGCTCCGCCTACACCAATTACAAGGCCATTTTTTATGATGTTGCAGGAACCGCTTCGCGCGGTGCGCAAGATTTCTTTTACGGCTAGATAATCGGTGCTGTAGGAATAAACTTCTGTCCCATTGAATATCAGGGTATTGGCGGCGTGCAGGCGAGTGGTGACGGAGTCCGGACGGGTGACATACTGCATTACGGATTCTTTGAAAGGAGCAGTGACATTGATGCCACTGTATCCGCCATCGTGAACTTTTTGCATTGCCTCCTCAACACTCTGTGCTTCAATTATTTCATAAGTGTTGGCACTTCCAGGATATGCCTCTTTGAACAGAGCGGGGCTCTGTGAGTGCCTGATTGGATTTCCTATAAGACCGTATTTGGACATTTGTTATTTCTCTGTAGATCTTTGGCGCAGCGCCTCATAACACAAAATTGCAGCAGATACGGAGACGTTTAACGAGTCAAGTTTTCCAAGCATAGGAATCATGATTTTCTCGCTTGCCGCTTTTCTCCAAAAATCTGAAAGCCCGTTTGCCTCACTGCCCATCACAATTGCGCAGCCTCTCCTCATGTCTGTATTGTAATATAATTTTGAGTCTTGCAGCTGAGCCGTATAAACAACTATATTGTTTGCTTTCAACCATTTATAAGCCTCTTCATTTGTGCAGCAGACCACGTTTTGCGTAAAGATTCCTCCAAGGCTTGCGCGGATTAAATTGGGATTGTAAAGGTCAGTTAGTTCATCACATATTAGCACACCGTCTGCGCCGCAAGCATCTGCCGTTCTTAGTAAAGCTCCAAGATTGCCGGGTTTCTCCACACTCTCAATTACCAGAATAAGAGGTTGATAGTTGCCTTTCTCATCACATTTGACTTGGAGATTTATATCCTCCAGCTTTTTTTTCTTCTCTTTGACTACAGCCACAACACCTTCTGTACCAGCCCTATAGGCCAGCTTGCCATAGACATCTTCTGTTACTTCAAAACAGATTTCATCTATTGTGTGTTTTTTAATTTCATTAAAATTTTTCTCGGAAATTATTTTTGGGCAATAAAAAACCGTGCGCAGTTCGTACCCTGCGTTAATGCAATCCAGAACTTCTCTAACTCCTTCTACAACAAATAAATGCTTTGCTCTGCGCTCCTTTGATTTCTCATAGAGTTCAAGCGCCTCTTTAATTTTTGGATTTTTTAAAGAGGTGATAATCTCATTGTTACGTGATGTAACCATTTATATGAATGCATAAAAATCGCGACAGGTAATGCTGCTGTCGCGATGATAAAATTATTTATACTGTTCCGCCTTCATTTGAGGGAAGAACAAAACATCCTGTATAGAGGTTTGGTTGGTCATGAACATTGTCAGACGGTCCATTCCAATTCCCATTCCGCTTGTTGGAGGCATTCCGTATTCAAGTGCGCGGATGAAATCCATGTCTATATACATAGCTTCATCATCACCTTTATCTTTCAGACGCAGCTGATCTCTAAACCTTTCCAGCTGGTCAACCGGATCATTCAATTCACTGTATGCATTTGCAAGCTCTTTGCCGCAAACAAACAGCTCAAATCTCTCAACAAGGGTATCGTCATCTCTCTTTCTCTTTGTAAGTGGAGAGGTCGCGACAGGATAGTCAGTTACAAATGTTGGCTGGATAAGATTCTTCTCACAGAATTCTCCAAACAAGGCATCAATCAGCTTGCCCGCTCCAAAACTTGGGTCAACCTGAACTTTCAATTTCTTGCAGGCATCCAGCAACTGCGCCTCATCCATACCCGTGATATCTACTCCTGCGTATTCTTTAATTGCCTCAATCATAGGCAGTCTGCGGTATGGACCCTTAAATTCTACCTCTTGCTCTCCAATTTTTAGCTTAGTGGTACCGTTAACAGCTACTGCAACTTTCTCCAACATCTGCTCTACAAATCTCATCATCCAGTTGTAATCTTTATAGGCAACGTAAATCTCCATTGCTGTAAATTCAGGATTATGAGTGCGGTCCATTCCCTCATTTCTGAAGTCTTTGCTGAACTCATAAACGCCGGGGTAACCTCCAACTATAAGTCTCTTTAAATAAAGCTCATCCGCAATTCTCAAATACAAGTCCATATCCAAAGTATTGTGATGTGTCACAAACGGACGCGCATTAGCTCCTCCAGGAATTGGCTGAAGAATAGGGGTTTCCACCTCCAGGCAGCCGTTCTCATTAAAGAAGTTGCGCATTGTATTGTAAATCTTTGTTCTCTTAACAAAGACATCTCTTGTCTGAGGATTTACAACTAAATCTACATATCTCTGGCGATAGCGCAATTCCGGATCTGCAAATGCATCATAGACGGTGCCGTCTTTTTCCTTAACAATAGGGAGAACTCTAAGAGATTTGCAAAGAAGTTTTATCTCTTTTACGTGAATGGTTTTCTGCCCTGTCTGAGTTACAAAAGCGTATCCCTTTACGCCAATGAAATCTCCAATATCCATGAGTTTCTTAAAAACGGTGTTATACATCATCTTGTCTTCTCCTGGGCAGACCTCATCTCTTTTAACGTATGCTTGTACCCTTCCGTAAGAATCTTGAATTTCTATAAAGGAGGCCGCTCCCATAATTCTGCGGCTCATCAATCTTCCGGCCAGGCAAACGTTCTGGAAATGCTCATGGTCTTTATCGTCCTCTCCGGCCTCCGGATTAAACACTTCCATAATCTCTTTGGAAGATGTGTTAACCGGGTATTCTTCTGCAGGATACGGGTTAATTCCCAATTTCCTAAGTTCTTCCAGTGACTGACGTCTTATTTGTTCCTGTTCATTAAGATTCTGTTCCATCTTTATTCTGTTAATAATAAATTATTTAGGGCCTTTTTCCAAAGTGGCAAATTTAATATTTTTCTATGATAAAAGAAATATATTCTTTACATTTGCGTCTTGACGATGGATGTAAGAAACATAGAGAAGAAGTGGGTACTTAGAGAGCCAGGCAACCCTCTTTACACAAGGCAGCTTATGCAGGACCTTGGAATTGATGAGGTTCTGGCCAACCTTCTGGTACAGAGGGGAGTGAAAGATTATGCGGAGGCCAGAGATTTCTTCCGCCCGGATTTGAAAATGCTTCATAATCCATTCTTAATGAAAGACATGGATGCTGCCGTTGAGCGTGTCCATTCTGCAGTTGAGAATGGAGAAAACATTCTGGTTTACGGAGATTATGACGTTGACGGAACATCTGCCGTTTCTCTTGTTTATTCTTTCTTAAAAACTCTGACTAACAGGATTGACTATTATATTCCCGACAGATATGATGAGGGATACGGTATCTCTTTTCACGGAGTGGATTGGGCGGCAGAGCGTAATGTTAATCTTGTCATTGCTCTTGACTGCGGTATAAAAGAGGCTGATTCTGTGAAGTATGCAAAAGAGAAGGGAATAGATTTCATAATTTGCGACCATCATTTGCAGGGCGATGTTCTTCCTCCGGCGGTTGCGGTTCTTGATCCAAAGCGTTCAGATTGCGACTATCCTTTTGATGACCTGTCGGGATGTGGAGTGGGATTTAAATTAGTGCAAGGTTATGCGCAAAAATATGAAATTCCTTTTGAGAGGATTGAGACTTTGCTGGATTTGGTAGCGGTGAGCATAGCTGCTGATTTGGTGTCAGTTACGGGGGAGAATAGGGTGCTTGCTTACTTTGGATTAAAGAGACTGAACGAGGCGCCGCGCAAAGGGCTTCTTGCAATGATAAAACTTTCCGGACTGGAGAAGCATAAGATTACCATTGATGATATTGTGTTTAAGATTGGTCCAAGAATTAACGCTGCCGGCAGAATGGAGAGCGGGAGAACGGCTGTGGATTTGCTGACTTCTCAGAATGAGGCAGATGCTACAAAGTTTGGAAAGGAAATTAATGATCACAATAACGAGCGTAAAAATATTGACCGTGAGATTACAAAGGAAGCTGTTGAAATTGTGAAGAAGGAGCCTGATTTTGATAAATTGAATTCTACGGTTGTTTACAATGAGGGATGGCATAAGGGGGTTGTAGGGATAGTTGCAAGCCGCTTGGTAGAAGCGTTTTACAGACCAACAATAGTTCTTACAAAATCTTCAAATGGTTTTGTTACGGGCTCTGCCAGGAGTATTCCGGGTTTTGATTTGTATGAGGCTATTGAGTCTTGTTCAGATTTGCTGGAGAATTTTGGAGGCCATGTTTATGCGGCGGGCCTTACTCTTAAGGAGGAGAATCTTCCGGAATTTAAGAGACGCTTTGAAGAGATTGTTACTAAGAAGATTACAAAGGAGATACTTACTCCTATTATCAATGCGGATTCTTTCTTGGAGTTCCGCCAGATTACACCAAAGTTCTTTAGGCTTTTAAATCAGTTTCAGCCTTTTGGCCCCGGGAATCTTTCTCCTGTGTTTATTACGGAGAATGTTTATGATAACGGAAACGGCAGGAAGGTAGGCAGTTACAACGGTCATTTGAAACTGGAGCTTATCCAGGAGGATGAGCCTTATCGTCCGCTGTCTGCGATTGCGTTTAACATGTCTGATTATTTTGATCATCTTGAGGCTGGCAATCCTGTGGATATTTGCTACTCGATTGCGGAGAATTTCTACCGCAGCAGCATTGCCAATGTTCAGCTGAGAATCAAGGATATACGTGAACGCAACGATTTGAGTTTCTAGGGGAAGTCTTTAGGGGAGTGGTATGTTGGTCTTTAGTAATTAAACCCAAATTGCCACAGCGGGATAACGTCTCCGTGACCGACCTCAATATCATCCTTAACCACATAACCGTTGCTGATATTTTCTATCTGTTTATGTCCTTTTTTGTGGCCTCCAATTTCAAAGGTGTATTTATCTACTTTGAAATCAGACTCTTTTGATGACGTCACGTCATTCATTACTCTCATCTGATTATAAAAAAAGGTTTCTCTGATATTGCCAACTTCAGGCTTATCTCCGGACAAAACAAACATTAGACTTGGATTATCAACATAAACTTTTTCAACTTTGCCCAAACCACGCATTCCTCCGGTGTTGTCTCTAAGTTGTCCAATCATGCCTGTTTTTTCCAGCATAATCAAATAGTCTGAGATATTATTTTTACTAACCCCGATTTCTTTTGCCATGTTGTCTGCGTTTGGTTTAAAAGGAGCAAGAGTGGAAATAATTGAAAGCATCCTCTTCAATTTTTTTGCAGTAACTGCTTTCATGTCTGTGTACATAGGAATGTCATTTTCAATAGTTTGAGTAATGACCTGTTCCATTCGTATTGCAAAACTTCCCTCCATTGCAAAAGGATAGTAGCCCTGTTTAAGATATTTTCTGAAAAGGGGCAGCGGGTGTTGGATGCCTTTAATTTTAACTTTATGTGCTAGAATCTCCTCTAGTGTGTAAACTCTGACATCAACATTTTGATATAATGCCAAATACTCTCTGAAGGACATTCCCTGCATTTCATACATTACCACACGTCTGCTTAAATCTGCTTTGCCTTTGTATATGTCTAAAATAGAGGAACCTGTAAAAACTATATGCAAATCGGGATGAACATCATAAACTTGTTTTAATTCTCTTGACCAGCCAGAATATTTATGAATTTCATCTATGTATAAATTAGTTCCGCCTTCCTTAACAAAATCATCGGCCAATTCTAGAATAGTATGATTTGCAAAATAAATGTTATCAGCAGCTACATATAAGTGATTACCAGTGTATTGATGGGCTATGAGATATTGCAGCATCATTGTGGTCTTTCCAATTCCTCTTGGACCAATAATGCCAATCAATCTGTCACCCCAATTGATTTGACTGTACTTGTAGCGGTTGAATTTTGTCGGTGTTGCTTTAATCTTTTCCGACATGTATGCATATAATGAATCCTCTATCATGGTCTTAAGATTTTCTGCAAATATAAATACAAATCCCTCAATGAGTGCTTTTTTTACAAAAAATATCCCTCAATGAGGGATGTTGAGTTGCCAGCGCACAAAGCGCGCTGGCAATTAGCGGTTTACGCGGCTCCGCCGCGAGGATGCACGCTCCCTTCGGTCGCGGGCCTTCGGCCTAATAGATACTACTCTTTAGGAAGTTTTTTTAGGATTTCTTCTGCTATGGATTTTTTATCCCAGATGGTGGTATCAACCTGAATTTTTGAGCATTGCAGATAAGATGGTTCTCTTTTGGCAAGCATGGTTTTTACCCATGTTTCTGTATCTGCTTCTCCTTTGGCGGCAAAGACTGGGCGTTGACTTGCCGTGTCTTTTAAGCGGAATGCTAATTCTTTAATTGTACAAGTGAGATAGATGCAAAAAGTTTTCTCTTTGATGAGTTTGTTGCATTCCGGGTTCATGGGTGTTCCGCCGCCGAGAGATAGTACCATGTTTTTATTATCGTATTCTTTTAGAATTTTTTTTAGGCTTTTTAACTCAGTGGCGCGGAACTTTTCCTCTCCGTTTTTTGCAAAATATTCTGAAACGGTACATCCTTCATGCGCCTCTATATAGCTGTCCAAATCAATGACTTGCGTCTTTAACTCTTCTGCAAGATAACGCCCCAGGCCGCTTTTGCCGCATGACATAAAACCGCATAAAGAAAGTATCATAAACTATCGTGAATTAAAATAGAGTAGGGTCTCCGTTCTCATCAGATGGCTGGTTATCACCTGGTTGTTCAGGTGTGTCATCCGGGATATCTTCAGGTGCGTCAGGAATGTCTTCCGGTGCATCCGTCTCTTCTACAAGCTCTTCCTCCGGTTCCGGCATATCTTCATCTAGCTCAACCGGTTCAATTAAGCCTACCTTTTCAACCTCTACGCCGGTGAGTTTTCTTCCTTTTGCCTTCCAACCTTTTTTCTCTACAAACTGGTCAATATCAACTATTTCATTCTCCTCTTTGGTTGTAACTGTGGCATTTTTGCCGCGCCCGCTCTTCTCTTTAATTAAGAACTGGATAATAGCCTTTGTGCCAGGTTTGTCTGTAAGTCTCTCTAAATATGAGCCTTCAGCCTCTGATATGAAGATATTGGTTGGGTTGTTATTGACCTCAAAACAGAATCTCTTAATGTAGAACTTCTTTGTCTCACCGTCATAATAGACTGCTGCAAAGACTTTTTCTGGATTCAACTTTTCTATCCTTAAGATTTCTCCCTGATAGTGATTTGTCAAATCAAAGTTGGTGGTGCAGTATGTTCCGTCTTTGTAAACGGCAAGAATCATATCTCCGTCATGGAATTTCCCAAGGTATAACCCGTGGCTATCTTCATTCAGACGGTTGATGTCTTTATCAAACCAAAGAGGCTTGTCTCCAAGGGTTGATGCGCCTGCAGCCTTTAATTGAATCTTATGTACCGGGTTCTTAGAGAGTATGTTGCCGCGAGAACCGCGTCCCTTGACTGCAAGTTGTGCAAAGTCATAATCAAGTACCAGCTTCTTAAGTTTTGGTCTGGGGCGCAACATAACCTTTACAGTTTCAGCCTCCCCGTTAGGATTGGCGCTGAACCAAAGTATTGTTGAGTCCGCCTTGCCTTGAGTTACATCATACTCTTTGTCTCTTGTAACGGCCGGCACTGCAAATCTTTTTACAAAGTAAGAACCATTTTTGCCGTCTCTGTAAATAGCATTGTATATGGTTCTTACGTCATTTTTTACAAAAACTCCGGCATGGATAATGTCTTTGCCGACAAATGTTTTGTCTGAAATTTTTGTGACAATATATTTTCCGTTTCTTAAGAAAACGATGATGTCATCTATGTCAGAACAATCGCAAATGAATTGAGCGTTTTCATCCTTTTTAAGCTCCATGCCAACAAAGCCTTCAGCAAAATTTGCGTACAATTTTGCATTTGAAACGGCAACCTTTGTTGCCTGAATTGTCTCAAAGTTTGCAATCTCCGTACGGCGAGGAAACTCTTCTCCGTACTTTTTCTTAAGAGCCTGATAATAATCTATCGTGAACTGTGTCAAAGAGTTAAGGTGCTTCTTAATGCCTCTCATATCACTCTCCGCCTTTGCAATTTTTGTGTTGCACTCCTTGACGTCAAACTTGGAAATTTTGCGCACTGGCTTCTCTACAAGTTTCTGGATATCATCCATTGTGATTGGCTGCTGCAATTGATTCTGATATGCAAGCATTGCCTTGTGAATGTCAGAAAGCTGTGTTTCCCAGTTCTTTGCATCTTTCTCCAATAGCTTGTACTTTTTCTCCTCAAAGAAAATTTTCTCAAGGGAAAGATAGTGCCACGTATCTTGCAGCTCCTTTAACTTTATCTCTAGCTCCTGCCTAAGCAGCTCTCTTGTATGATTTGTGTTAAATTTAAGGACCTCTGTAACTGTCAGAAACTGAGGCTTGTCATCCTTTATCACGCAAGTGTTTGGAGAGATTGAAACTTCACAATCCGTAAAGGCGTACAAAGCGTCAATTGTTTTATCCGGGGAAACATCCGTATGCAGAGTAATAATAATTTTTGCCTCTTTAGAAGATTCATCATCAACTTTCTTGATTTTGATTTTTCCCTTGTCAAAGGCAGCCTTAATACTTTTTATAATGTCTCCGGAATTTTTACCGTAAGGAATTTCTGTAATCTCGATAGTTTTTTTGTCCACTCTTGCAATCTTGGCCCTGACTTTTACAACTCCTCCTCTTTTGCCGTCATTATACCTGCCTACATCTACCATGCCTCCGGATGGAAAGTCCGGATATAATTGGAACTCTTGCCCTTGCAAGTATGCAACGGAAGCATCTATCAATTCGTTAAAGTTATGAGGAAGAACCTTGCAGTTTAAACCTACTGCAATACCGTCCGTACCCTGCTGAAGCAGCAAAGGAAATTTTACCGGCAGCGTAACGGGTTCTCTGTTGCGTCCGTCATAAGATTTCATCCACTCGGTGGTCTTTGGATTGAATACCACCTCGTTTGCAAAATTGCTTAAACGCGCTTCTATGTATCTGCCTGCGGCAGCCTCATCTCCCGTAACTGTGTTGCCCCAGTTTCCCTGGCAGTCTATGAGCAAATCTCTTTGCCCCATTTGTACCAAAGCATCTTTGATTGAAGCGTCACCGTGCGGGTGGAACTGCATTGTCTGTCCTACGATGTTTGCTACTTTATTGTAGTTTCCATCATACAACAATTTCATTGTGTGCAAGATACGGCGCTGGACTGGTTTTAGCCCATCCATTATGTGCGGAACGGCGCGGTCCAGAATTACGTAGGAGGCATAATCCAGGAACCAATTCTTGTACATTCCCGCAATCTTGTATTTGTTCTCTCCCTCCTGGATAACCTTGGTGAATTTGCCGGAAGCTTCTCCATCTACAACGGCATCCTGGGCTGCATCCTCAACGGATTCTTCTCCCTCTCCAGTGTGCTTATCTAACTCATCATCAGTCTCTCCGGACTTTATTTCATCATCTTCTGACATAAATCTTCTTCTCAAAATTGTTAGGCGGCAAAGTTATAAAAAAATCCCCAAAGCCCTATTTTGGCACTAGTGCATCCAAGCCGCTGGCTGCAGCTGTATGTGCGTTTACCTCTTAATTTTTTGATTTTTCTCTCAGGTCAAAAAATTTAATTGGCTTGCGAGACATAGGGGGGAACATCTCCTTGGAAATCAAATCTTCCGGTTCTACGGAAATATCCGGAGCTACGCGGACTTTTGAACGGAAACTATCCTTTACCCTCTTTATAAATGAGTCTGAACTGTCTGTACCTCCAATCCTTACACGGATACTGTCCGTACCAATAGAATTGGTGTAAACCTCAATGATATAGTTTTTAACCCCAGGAATATTGTCCAAAACATCATTCAGAGCAGGCGGATATAGAGTGGTTCCTTTGTATTTTATCATTTGTCCAAGACGTCCAACCACAGGAGTGAGCCTTATTGTATTTCTTCCGCATTTGCATTTTCCTGATACTCTGTCACATATATCTCCTGTCTTGAACCTTAGAAGTGGCATTCCGGTAACTCCGAGCGTTGTAATTGTAACGTCGCCGGGTGTTCCTTCCGGAACAGGATTATTATTCTCATCCAGGAATTCAACAATTATCAGTTCTGGCTGCAAGTGTCCTCCGCACTGATACTTACACTCTGTAAAAGAGGACTGCATTTCCGTTGATGCGTAGGTAGAATGCATCTCAAGATTGGGCCATCTGTCGTGAATACGCTGTCCTAACTTATTGAGAGTGAAGTCTGTATTGCGCAAGGCCTCTCCAATGCAAACCGCTTTTTTAATTGAGCATTTAGACACATCTATTCCGTTTTTATCTGCGTAATCAATTAACTTTAAGATGAATGACGGTACAACCATGCAAAATGTCGGATGCACTTTGTTTATTGTATCCCATTGAAGCTCAGGAATTCCGTTGCCAACCCTAATGATGCCGCAACCAAGTTTTCTTGCCCCCATATAGTATGCAAAGCCAGCCATAAATCTTCTGTCCATGGTGGTCATAAGCTGCATAATGTCTTTTTTTGTAATCCCGACAGTGCTGAAGGACAAAAACTCATTATATGCAAGTCTTTGCAAATCATTCTCTGTAAGAGCAAAAGTAACGGGGTCTCCAAGCGTTCCGGAAGTTGTAACATAATCTATGACATCCCCTTTAGGAACACACAGAAAATCATTGCCGTACATCTGAAGGTCTTTTTTTGTTGTGACGGGGATTTGCTGCAAGTCCTCAATCTTGCGGATTTTGGAAATGTCAATCTTGTTCTTTTTGAATAGACTCTTGTAGTATTTTGAATTAGCCTGCAGGTTTTTAAGTTCTTCTCTCATGCCCGCTTCCTGAAAGGCTTTGATTTCAGCAGGTGATTTAAATTGAATATTACTATCTTTTCTCATAATTTTATTCATAGCGCAGCGCCTCTATCGGATCCAGTGACGCAGCTCGTTTAGCAGGAAGATAACCACTTGATACTCCAACAATTAGACAAACAACTATTGCAAGCAACATCCACAGCCATGGCATTACAAAACTGGCCTTCATCAAAGCGGCAACTCCATTCCCTGCCGCAACTCCAAGCACAATGCCCAGCAGACATCCTATCTGGGCTATCACTATTGATTCAAATAAAAACTGCTGTCTTATCATTTTTGAGGATGCTCCAATTGCCTTCCTTACACCAATTTCCGCGGTTCTCTCTTTAACTGAAACAAGCATTATATTCATCAGTCCCACAGCTGCGCCAAGCAAAGTTATAAGTCCAATTACGGCTGCAATAATTGTAATTGTACTCATTGTCTTGCTGGACTCTTTTAACATGGATTCATTACGGTCAATGGCAAAATCATCCTGGTCAATAGGGCTCAGGCGGCGCACTCCGCGGAAAATTTGTTCTGCCTTGTCATAAACGGGGGACATATCTTCCATTGCAATTCTTGGCTGAACGCCAATCTCATAGGAGGATTCATCATTAAAGAAATATGATCTTGCATTTGTAACTGGAATGACAATACTTTGGTCAGCGCCTCCCATGCCAAACCCCTGTCCTTTACTGGCCATCAATCCTATTACTCTATATTTAACTCCGTCAACATCAACAGATTGGCCAACAGCCTTGTCTCCTGCTTTAAAAATGGAAGATACAACACCTGAACCAAGCATGCATACAAAGGCACCGCTTTTTAAGTCTTGCTGAGAGAAATTTCTCCCCTCTGCTATCTGAATATTTGCAAAAGGAAGATAGTTTTCATCCGCCCCGTAAAGAGTAACTCTTGGGGATGTTGAGAGAGAGCCATTCTTTATTGTCTTAGCCTCTGTGTAAATATAGACGCTTACAAATGCGGGAATATTATACTGTTTCTTGAACTTTTCAGCCTGAAAGTACGTTATGTTTGAGTTATTCCTGATGCGCCCTGTCTTGTTTGTAGAGCCCTCAAAGTATTGTTCCCTAATAGTAAAGGAACTGGCGCCCAGTTTTTCAAAACTGGAATTTACCTGGCTCTTTAATGAATCCGTAGCCGTTAAAATGCCCACAAGCGAGGTTATTCCAATTGCAACAATAAGAATTGTAAGGGCAGACCTAAGTCTGTTATTTTTTATGGAACGCAATGCAACTCGCAGATTCTCCCGCACTAATGGCGATATTCTCCAAAACCTTTTCACAGAAATCTTTCCTGCCATATCTTTAAAAATTTTAACTTTGGTAAAAATAGGAAATAATCTTTTATTGGCATACATTTGCCGCCGATTATATTTTTAAAATGGAAAAGGAATTTAGACCAAGGCGCTCTGACTCAAAGAGTACAGGACGCAGCTACGGACACAGAAAGTTCTCAGCCGGGGAAGGCTCAGGACGTCCGCAAAGAAGAAGTTTTCATCACGACAGAGATGACAAAGGTGAAGGCTCAGAAGACAGACCGCGCAGAAGTTTTGGAAGAAAGCGCGAAGATGGTGACAGACCGCGCAGAAGTTTTGGAGGCTCACGAGATGGAGGCGACAGACCG